>Ga0213920_1000024_pt1 | contig 223800 bp, 212 predicted proteins | sample McNCre1117MG_FD_161054 | JGI IMG/M metagenome (GOLD analysis project Ga0213920, IMG submission 161054) | Freshwater microbial communities from McNutts Creek, Athens, Georgia, United States - 11-17 MG | ecosystem: Environmental > Aquatic > Freshwater > Creek | place: USA: Georgia | collected...
AAACCCCAAGCGGCACCTTGTTTGTTGGCACCCGCTTCCCCGGCAACGTGTATGCCGTGGTTGAGAAAGATGGCAAGCGCGATGTCAAAGTGATCGCCAAAGGCCTGCACCGTCCCAACGGCGTGGCATTCAAAGATGGCTCGTTGTATGTGGCCGAGCTGTCACGCATCATTCGCTACGACAACATCGAAGCCAACTTGGACAACCCACCTGCCCCCGTCGTCGTGTTTGATGCACTGCCCAAGGACGAGGCCCACGGCTGGAAGTTCATGAAGTTGAGCCCCGATGGCAACTACCTGTATTTCCAAATCGGCACACCAGCCAACATCACGGTGCAACCCGTCACACACGCTGTGATTGTTCGCCTGAACCTCAAGACCAACATCTTGGAAACTGTGGCACATGGCGTGCGTAACAGCGTGGGCATGGACTTCCACCCCATCACCAAAGAGCTGTGGTTCACCAACAACGGCCGCGATTGGGTCAACGACGATCTGCCCAACGACACGCTGAACCGCATCACACGCAAAGGCATGAACTTTGGCTATCCGTTCTGCCACCAAGGTGACCTGTTGGACATCGATTTCGGCAAAGGCCGCTCTTGCGATGAGTTCGACAAGCCCGTGTCAAAGATTGGCCCTCACGTCGCCGCCTTGGGTATGCGCTTCTACACAGGCAAGCAATTCCCTGCCGAGTACACCAACAACATCTTCATCGCCGAGCACGGCTCTTGGAACCGTACCAAGAAAACCGGTTTTGATGTGGTGCGTGTCGCGCTCGATGCCAAAGGCAACGTGACCAAGAAAGAAGTCTTCATCTCCGGTTGGATTCAAGGTGATGATTTCTGGGGCCGCCCCGCGGACGTACATGTCATGAAAGACGGCTCGATGCTGGTTTCTGACGACGTCGCTGGTGCCATCTTCCGCGTGTCACACAGCAAATAATGTTCTCGAACGTTTCAAAGGCCATTCCTGGAATGGCCTTTTTTTTCTTAGCATTCACCACCTCTTACGCCACAGCGGCCCCTGACGCTGTGGCGGGGCAAGCCAAAGCGCAGCTCTGCGCGGCTTGCCATGGAGAGAACGGTGTGTCGACCATCCTAGGCACACCCCACTTGGCCGCGCAACCTCAACTGTCGATTTTTTATCAGCTGCTGCAGTTTCGCGACCAACGACGCAAAGGCAGCGGCATGGAAGCCATCGCCGCCACACTGAGTGAACAAGACATGCGTGACATCGCCGCGCACTACGCCCGTCAACCTGCACCCGCAGCCCACTCGGGCGGCGATGCTGCGCAAATCGCACGCGGCCAGCAAATTGCCCAACAGCAATATTGCTCATCGTGCCACGGCGCGCAGCTGCAAGGCCAAAAGCATGTGCCACGGTTGTCTGGACAATCCAGCGAATACTTTGTCACCCAACTCCGCAACCTGCGGTCTGGTGCTCGTGCTGACATGGACGGCACCATGGCCAGCGCTGCACGCAGCTTGACCGACGAAGAAATCGAAGCCATGGCGGCCTACGCCCGTAGCCTGCCTTGACAAGTTAAGAATGCGCGCTTGATTTAGATCAATCGAGCGCGCATGATGCCAAGGTGTAATTTGTTACAACTTTGGAGAAAACTATGAAGTCAAACGTAGGCGGCATTGACCGCGTTTTGCGGATCGTGGCGGGTCTGATCTTGATTGTTTTAGCAGCCACGGGGCAAATCGGCACTTGGGGTTATATCGGCGTGATCGTTTTAGCCACGGGGTTGTTTAGCTTTTGCGGCGCTTACACCCTGTTCGGCTTCAGCACTTGCCCCTTAAAAACAGAAGAAGAGCTGAAAAGCTAAGCGGTTGCGGCAGATCAATCCTCTGAAGCAAAACAAGACGCAAGATGAGCCATCTCTTTTCACAAGGATGGCATCATGAAACTCTGGATTGATCTTTTCACCACTGACTATGGGCTGATGAGCATCATCGGCCTCGCCTTCATCATTGGCATGGGCGTCTTTTTTCTCAGGATGTTCTTGGGGCTGACAAAGACCTGAATCTGAGCCACAGCAAACCTGCCCCTGTCACCGCGACAGGGAGCAGCGAACCCCAATTGAGCCAAGTCCAGCCTTGGCTGGTGACCAAAGCTCCCGAGGCAAATGACGTGAATGCCATCGTGGCAAACACGCAGAAATTAATGGCGGCTTGGGCACGATTTTTTTCAGCCGCTGTGTAAGCCTGCATCGACAGCGTGGTGCTACCTGTGAACAAAAAGTTCCAACCGACCCCCAGCAAAAATAAAGCGAACAAGAATTGATGCAAATCTGTGCCTGACAGCGCCACCGCAATGCACGCCGCATTGAGTGCAACACCTACGCCCATGATCGTCAGCACGCCAAAACGTTTGATCAAATGCCCTGTGAAAAACCCAGGGGCAAACATGCCGATCACATGCCACTGCAGCACCCAAGCCGTGTCTTCAAACGGCAAACTGCACACTTGCATGGCCAAAGGCGTCGCCGCCATCAACAAGTTCATCACGCCATAGCCCAAAGCTGCCGCCAAAGTGGCGATCACAAACACGGGCTGTCGCATGATGACGCCCAAGGGACGACCTGTGTCGGCATGCATGGGCCCTGCTGTGACAGCGGGAAACTTGATCAAGCTCACCACGACCATGGACAACAGCGCGATCGCAGCCAGTGCCACATAAGCGCCCGCAAATGGCTTGGCCATCAAGCTCTTGGTTTGAATGGCCAAATTAGGACCGATGATGGCGCCCATCAAACCACCGGCCATCACCAACGAGACCGCCTTTTCACGGTAATCCGCAGCACACAGCTCTGCGGCGGCGAAGCGGTACAACTGCGCATTCGCGCTGTAATACCCCGCCACCAAGGTGGCGGTGACCAGCAGCCAAAACGACTGAACCGACACCGCCCAAGCCCCCAAGCCTGCCGACAGCAACGCCACCAGCAACCCCAGTTGAAATGAGCCCTTGCGCCCAAATCGTTGCTGCGATTTGGCAACCAAACCCGTGCTGAGCGCACCACCCACCACATAGCCCATCACAGGCAGCGTCGCCATCCATGACACTGGGGCCAAACTCAAACCCACCAAGCCATTGATGGCAATGAAGGTGACGTTGTTGGTGAGAAACAGACCTTGGGCGATCGCAAGCAGAAGCAAATGACGGTTCATGGTGACCTAAGGCAAGGGAATAAAAAAGGGACCGATTTAAGCGAGGGTATCCCAAGCCTTCAGTGTTTCAGCCGCATACATCAAAGCAGGGCCGCCGCCCATGTAAACACACACGGCCAGCATCTCTTCAAGTTCTTGACGCGTGCACCCCAATTTGAGCAGCGCCTTGACATGAAAACCGATGCACCCCGAGCAATGCTGCGTGATGCCAATTGCAAGCGCCATCAGCTCTTTGTGCTTGGTGCTGACAGCGCCTTCAGCCATGGCTGATTTGGCCAATTGCCCAAAGCCTTGCATGGCGTCAGGTTGGCTCTTGCGAAATTGCCCCAGCGATTCAGTGATGCCTTGAATCAAATTGGCATGGTCAAACGTGCTCATCGAAATACCTCATCAATGGTTAAAAGACCGGCTGGGTTAGCCTAGATTGGTGAGACTAAATTGTATCTATAAATAATTAATCACTTATATTAAAAGCTAAGCCACGTAGTCAACATTCATATTTTTGGGGATTCATTTGTAAATGAGTCACCTCGCCCGTGATTCAGCGTAAGCTCGCACAACTTCTGTCTCTTGCCCTTTCAGGAAAACCCATGAACAACGATTTCATTCACGACACACAAGCCCTGCTCAACCATGAGGGCCCAACCTTCGCACAACCAACACGACGCTTGGCCTTGCAATCAGCACTGGGCTTGGGATATGCGGCCGCTGCCCTGCCGTTGATGGCACAAACAGCGATCAAGACATCCGGCGAAGGCTTGGTTGAGGGGGAAGTGATGGTGAATGTGAATGGGTTTCAGATGCCTGCCTACCGCTCGGCGCCAGCAGGTCAAACCAACCTGCCTGTGGTGTTGGTGATTTCTGAAATTTTTGGGGTGCACGAATACATCGCCGATGTCACGCGACGTTTTGCCAAGTTAGGCTATTTGGCCATTGCGCCGGAACTGTTCGTGCGTCAAGGTGACCCAAGCATGTATGGCGAAATCGCCAAGTTGCAATCCGAGGTGATCTCCAAAGTGCCAGACGCGCAAGTGATGAACGACTTGGATGCATGCCTCACTTGGGCAGCCACGCATGGCGGGAACCCTGACAGAGCAGCCATCACAGGTTTTTGCTGGGGTGGTCGTATCACGTGGCTCTACGCAGCGCACAACCCCAAACTCAAAGCAGGGGTTGCTTGGTATGGCCGCGTGGAAGGTCAAACCAATGCGAACAACCCACAGCATCCCGTTGATCTGGCAGCTTCATTGAAAGCGCCCGTCTTGGGTTTGTATGGTGCAGCAGACACTGGCATTTCCGTGGCCTCAGTGGATCGCATGAAAGCCTCGCTGTCAAAAGCCGCATCACAAGGCAACGCAGCGGCCAAGGCGTGTGAATTTGTGGTGTACCCCGACACGCCGCACGCCTTCCATGCCGACTACCGTGCCAGCTACACCGCAGGCCCAGCGAACGACGGCTGGCAACGCGCCGTGGCATGGATGAAGCGATACGTTTAAACGACAACGTCAGGCCACAAACACCCGCGCTTTGCGCGGTGTGAGCACCAAGGTCTCACCCTCTGAAAACCCCTGCTCGTAGAACTGCGATGCAGGGATTTGCGCTTCAATGATCTGTTGATTTGACGGGCCATCGCCCTCCGCAGCCACCAGCTCTAAGCGTGCAATCGGCCCCACCACAATGGCGCGGGTGAGTTGTGCCACGATGCCACCCTCGTCATCTCGACCCGACGTGTAGCGACGCACATCCAAATCGTGCGGGCGCACATAGGCAAAGGCTTTGGCGTCTTGTGTGTCGTGATGCTCGGGGCTGGCCACGCGCACAGTTTGGTCTTCCACGCCTATGTGCATTTCACCTTCGTGGGCGCGACCATGAAACAAGTTCACATCACCCAAGAAGCCATACACAAACGGGCTGGCGGGGTGTTCCCACACCTCTTGTGGGCTGCCCACTTGTTCGACGTTGCCCTTGTTCATCACCACCACGCGGTCGGCCACTTCGAGGGCTTCTTCTTGGTCGTGGGTCACAAAGATGGTGGTCACATTCAAGTCGTCGTGCAAGCGGCGTAACCAGCGGCGCAGCTCTTTGCGCACCTTGGCATCCAGTGCACCAAACGGCTCGTCCAGCAACAACACTTTGGGCTCAACCGCCAAGGCACGAGCCAAGGCAATGCGCTGGCGTTGACCACCAGACAGTTGTGATGGGTAACGGTCGGCCAACCAATCGAGCTGCACCAAGCTCAACAAGTCGTGCACCTTCTTTTTGATTTGTTCTTCGCTAGGCCGTTCGTTGCGTGGTTTCACGCGCAAGCCAAAGGCCACGTTTTCAAACACGGTCATGTGACGGAACAAGGCATAGTGTTGGAACACAAAACCCACTTGGCGCTCGCGTACATGCACGTGCGTGGTGTCTTCACCGCTGAACAAAATGGTGCCCGCGTCAGCGTTTTCTAAACCCGCGATGATGCGCAACAAGGTGGTTTTGCCGCAGCCCGATGGACCCAACAAAGCGATCAACTCGCCCGAGTGAATGTCAAGGCTAACATCGCCCAGCGCTTGGAAGTCGCCAAACTGCTTATGAATGTTTCTGATTTCGATGCTCATGATTCTTTTACTCGTCTATGCGTGTGGGTTCCAAGCATTCATGCTTATGGTCGTTCCGGAGGAAGATCAGCCGTGGCTTTGAGCTCACAGGCATGACGCCACTCCACCGTGGACTTGATGGCCAAGGTCACCAGCGCCAACAAAGCCAACAGCGAGGCCACGGCAAACGCGGCCACCGATTGGTATTCGTTGTACAAAATTTCCACATGCAAAGGCATGGTGTTGGTTTGTCCGCGGATGTGGCCCGACACCACCGACACCGCACCAAACTCCCCCATGGCACGGGCATTACACAAGATGACGCCGTAAATCAAACCCCACTTGATGTTGGGCAGCGTGACATACCAAAAGGTTTGCCAGCCTGTGGCACCCAACACAATGGCCGCTTGCTCTTCGTCATTGCCCTGCGCTTGCATGAGTGGAATCAACTCACGCGCGATGAACGGAAACGTCACAAACACCGTGGCCAACACAATGCCGGGCACTGCAAAAATGATTTTGATGTCGTGTTCTTGCAGCCACGGGCCAAACCAGCCTTGGGCGCCAAACATCAGCACATAAATCAACCCCGCCACCACGGGCGACACCGAGAACGGCAAATCCACCAGCGTGGTTAAAAACGCTTTTCCCGTGAACTCATACTTGGCAATAGCCCATGCAGCGGCCACACCAAACACCAAGTTCAACGGTACGGCAATCAATGCGGTGATGAACGTCAAGCGAATGGCTGACCATGCATCGGGTTCTTGCAAGGCCACCCAATACGCGTCAAAACCTTTGCGCAAGGCTTCGGTAAAAACCGCAGCCAAAGGCAAGATCAGGAAGAAAAACATGAACGTCAGTGCCACGCCAATCAGGCTGTAGCGCACCCATGCGGGCTCAGTCGTGCCCGCTTGCGCGCGGCGCTGTGAAGGGTTCATGGTCGTGCTCATGCTGGGGCTCCTGTGCGGCGGCGCTGCCAAGCCTGCAAAGCATTGATGACCAACAACAGCACAAACGAGATGACCAACATCACCACAGCCACAGCTGTCGCACCGGCGTAGTCGTATTGCTCTAACTTACCAATGATGATGAGCGGCGTGATTTCAGACACCATGGGCATATTCCCAGCAATGAAAATGACCGAGCCATATTCGCCAATGGCACGTGCAAAGGCCATGGCAAAACCCGTCAACAAGGCTGGTGCGATGCTGGGGAAGATCACACGGGTAAAGGTTTGCCAACGTGTGGCCCCCAAGCAAGTGGCAGCTTCTTCCAATTCTTTCTCTGCGTCTTCCAACACCGGCTGCACCGTGCGCACCACAAATGGCAAGCCAATGAAGATCAGCGCAATCACCACACCGTTGGGGTTGAAGGCGAGCTGAATACCCAAGGGCTCCAAGTACTGCCCGACCCAGCCGTTACCGGCCAGCAGGGCTGTGAGCGAAATGCCAGCGACGGCGGTGGGCAATGCAAATGGCAAATCCACCAACGCATCAATCACCTTCTTGCCAAAGAAGTTGTAGCGAACCAGCACCCAAGCCACAAGCAAACCAAACACCACATTCACCAAGGCGGCGATGAGCGACGCACCAAACGTGAGTCGATACGACGCCATCACGCGTGGGCCTGTGACAGCCGCCACAAATTGGTCCCACGTCAGAGTGAACGTTTTGAACAGCAGGGCGGAGAGCGGAATCAACACGATCAAGCTCAAATACGTGAGCGTGAATCCCAGCGTGATGTTGAAGCCAGGAAGAACACGCGTAGGTCGAAACATGTGGCTCATGCGATTTGAAATCCTAAAGATGAGCTGGAGGCCATTGCACTGGCTGCAGGTTGGGTGAGCAACGGTGACCCCACCAACGATTGCAACAAGGCCAAGCCCAGAGGCCATTCACCAAAGCCAGACTCAATGTTGATGTGGCCTGCGTTTTGTAAACGCACAAACTCACTGCCCCACGCTCGGGCATAGGCCCCAGCCGTGCGCACGGGGCAAAACGGATCGTTGCTGCTGGCCACCAACACACTGCGATAGGGCAAGGCGTGGTACGGAACAGGCGCAAAGTCGACCAGCGGGCCACGACGCTCAGGGTCCGCAGGCGCCACCAACAATGCACCTTGAATGTGCTCTGCGACCTCAGGGGGTAAATGCGTTGTCGCAATGCAGCCCAAGCTGTGTGCAATGACCACGACTGGCCCGGGTTGCGCCAAGATGGTGTCGCTGATACAACGCACCCAAGCGTTTCGGGTGGGCTGCATCCAGTCGTCTTGCTTCACACGCACGGCACCGACCAAAGATTCGGCCCACAAACTTTGCCAATGGCCAGAACCAGAGTCGCGCCAACCAGGGACGATGATGAGGGTGGGTATTTGAGACATGGCCGCGATTGTGTGGAAGCCCTCTTAAATCACAAACTACAGTTTTGTAGTTTGTTAATAGCCAACTCATCTATACAGCGACAGGCCGCATGAGGCCAAAGGTCTTGATGTTTGACGGACAATGCTTCAGTTGTATTTTTCACGCTGGAGATCACCCCATGCACTCACTTCTGACCCGTCGCCCGCTGCAAACCTTGGCCACCCTCGTTTTACTAACCGCAGGCTCCGTCAACGCATGGGCAGGCAAAACCCTAGACACCGTAAAACAACGCGACCACGTGGTGTGCGGCGTGAACACAGGCTTGGCCGGTTTTGGTGCCGCAGACAGCCAAGGCAAATGGGCGGGGTTGGATGTGGACGTGTGTCGTGCCGTCGCAGCAGCCGTGTTGGGCAATGCTGAGAAAGTGCGCTACGTGCCTTTGTCTGCCCCGCAACGCTTTACAGCCTTGCAATCGGGCGAGGTGGATGTGCTCTCACGCAACACCACCTTCACTTTGACGCGCGATGCCTCCATGGGGTTGCACCAAACCGCTGTAACGTATTACGACGGCCAAGGCTTCATGACGCCCGCGAAGAACAACATCAAAAGTGCCAAGCAACTCAAAGGCGCCACCGTGTGCGTGCAATCAGGCACCACCACCGAAAAGAACCTGACCGACTTTTCGCGCGCCAACAAACTCGACATCAAACCCGTGGTGTTTGAAAAATTTGATGCCGCCAATGCTGCCTACTTTGCGGGTCGATGCAAGGCCTACACCACAGACGCATCAAGCTTGGCCTCTATCCGAGCCAAAGAAGCGAAGACGCCCAAAGATCACGTCATCCTCCCCGAGTTGATTTCTAAAGAACCTTTGGGACCCTTGGTGCGCCGTGGTGACGACGAATGGCTGGCCATCGTCAAATGGACGGTGTATGGCTTGATCGAGGCCGAAGAGGTCGGCATCACCGCAGCGACCGTTGACAAACTGAAAGCTGAAAGCACAGACCCTGTGGTGCTGCGTTTGTTGGGCAAATCTGACGACACTGGCAAACTGCTGGGCTTGGACCGCGAATGGCTGGCTCGTGCCATTGGCGCAGTGGGCAACTACGGTGAAATTTTCGAACGCCACTTGGGCGAGAAAACACCCATGGCGCTCAAACGCGGCTTGAACGCGCAGTGGAACAAAGGCGGTTTGCAATACGCCATGCCCATCCGCTGACCCACATCCAGCCTTTGCACTGACTCACCATGCCACTGCACAGCCGCCGTACACGCGCCCTGCTCTACCAAGCCATCTTGGTTTCACTGTTGCTGGGCTTAGGCTATTGGCTGTTGAACAACACGCTGAGCAACTTGCGGGCGCGCGGTATTCAAAGCGGCTTTGACTTTTTGTTCGACACCGCGGGCTTTGACATCGGTGAATCGATGGTCACTTACGATTCGACGCATGCCTATTGGCAAGCTTTTGTCGTGGGCTTGCTCAATACCTTGCGCGTCTCGGTGTTGGGCATCGTGATCTGCACTGTGTGGGGAACCTTGCTGGGTCTGGGCCGTGTGTCAAACAACGCCTTGGCCCGTGGCCTGTGCTACGGCTACACCGAACTGTTTCGCAACATTCCCTTGCTGCTGCAACTCTTCATGTGGTACGTGCTGCTGGTGGAATTCATGCCCGACACCGATGCGCCTTTGCACTTCAACGACTGGCTCTTTTTAAGCAAGGGGGGGCTCACGATGCCTTGGTTGATGCCTGCCGATGGGGCTTGGTTATGGGACGTGCCGGTGTGGCGCACGGTCGACGGTGTAGGCGACGTCACTGGCGGCGCCAGCGTGACGCCTGAATTCTTGGCGTTGACGTGGGGCTTGAGTTTGTACACCTCCGCTTTTGTGGCGGAGTTGGTGCGTGGCGGCATCACCGCGGTGCCGCGTGGTCAAACTGAAGCCGCGAAAAGTATTGGTTTGTCCGCTTGGCAAACACAGCGCTTGGTGGTGTTGCCACAGGCCATGCGCGTGGTCATACCGCCCTTGACCAACCAGTATTTGAACTTGATCAAAAACTCATCGTTGGCCGTGGCCATTGGCTACCCCGATTTGGTCAACATTTCCAACACCGCACTGAACCAAACAGGCCGCGCCGTGGAATGCATTGCCATCGTGATGGCGGTGTACCTGAGCCTGTCTTTGCTGACCTCTGTGCTGATGAATGCGTACAACCGTCGCATGGCCTTGAAGGCACGCTGATGACCACGCCTCACCTCACCCACAGGTCAATCTCGGCCAAACCTGCCCCCGTGGCAAAGACCCCCTTCTTGACGCGGTGCCAAACCCATCTGTGGCCCACCAAAGGCCAAGCCGCCATCACGGCGTTGTTAGTGGCTGGGCTGCTGTGGTGGCTACCAACAGTTCTCAGCTGGGGGCTATGGCACGCGGTATGGCACGCAGATGCTGACAGTTGCCAAGCCTTGCGAGGTGTTGGCGCATGCTGGGGTGTGGTGAGTGAAAAATACAGACTCATCTTGCTCGGGCGTTACCCCTTTGATGCGCAATGGCGCCCCGTCGTTGCCACACTCGCCCTCGTCAGCGTGGTGGTGGTGAGTTGTCTACCCTTCTTTTGGCGTCGCAGTTTGGTCTTGTTGTGGGTGGCCGTGTGGTTGCTGTTTTTTGGTTTGATGGGCGGCGGCACTTGGTGGGGCATACCGACGGGTTTGCGCTGGGTGCCCAGCGACCAATGGGGCGGCCTGCCTTTGACTTTGATGCTGGCCACACTGGCCATCACCTTGGCATTCCCCTTGGGCGTTGTGCTTGCATTGGGGAGACAAAGCACACTTCCCGCCTTACGCAGCGTGTGCGTGGGTTACATCGAGTTGGTACGCGGCGTGCCTTTGATTTCGGTGTTGTTCATGGCCAGCTTCATGTTCCCACTGCTCTTGCCCAGCGGCACCTCACCCGATGTGTTGCTGCGCGTGTTGGTAGGCATCACCTTGTTCTCAGCGGCTTACACCGCCGAAATTGTGCGCGGTGGTTTGCAAGCTGTTTCGCTGGGACAAGTGGAAGCAGCTGCCACCTTAGGCCTGAGCTACTGGCAAACCCAACGCTTGGTGGTTCTGCCCCAAGCACTGACCCATGTGGTGCCAGGACTGATGAACAACTTCATCGCCATCTTCAAAGACACCTCCTTGGTGACCATCGTGAGCTTGTACGAACTCTCAGGCGCTTTGGGACTGGCCATCAGCGGAGACCCCAACTGGCGACCTTTCAAAATCGAAGGCTACCTGTTCATCACCCTGATTTACTTTGTTTTTTGTTTCGCCATGTCGCGCTACAGCCTCTGGGTAGAGCGCCAACTTGCGCACCGCTGATGCATCCACAAGGAACCCCCGTGTCTGACCCCATTCTTCGGTTCGAAAACGTCAACAAATGGTTTGGCAATTTTCATGCGCTGCGCGACATCAATTTGAGCGTGCAACGCGGCGAGCGCCTTGTCATTTGCGGCCCCTCGGGCTCGGGCAAATCCACCCTGATTCGTTGTATCAACCGTTTGGAAGAACACCAAGAAGGCCAACTCACCGTCGCTGGCGTGACGTTGAACGACAACTTGCGTGACATCGACCAAGTGCGTCGCCAAGTGGGCATGGTGTTTCAGCAGTTCAATTTGTTTCCGCATCTCACCGTGCTCGAAAACCTCACACTGTCCCCCATTTTTGTTGGAAAACTGTCGGTGGATGACGCCAACAAAAAGGCCATGCAACAACTCGAGCGCGTGCGCATCGCCGACCAAGCACACAAGTACCCGCTGCAACTCTCAGGCGGGCAACAGCAACGCGTGGCGATTGCTCGGGCCTTGTGCCTGAGCCCACAAATCATGCTGTTTGATGAGCCGACATCGGCCCTCGACCCCGAGATGATTCAAGAGGTGTTAGAGGTGATGACCGAGTTGGCACAGCAAGGCATCACCATGCTGTGCGTGACCCACGAAATGGGCTTTGCACGCGCCGTGGCCGACCGCGTGGTGTTCATGGATCAAGGTCAAATCGTGGAAGAAGCTGCACCCGCTGAGTTTTTTGAGAACCCACGCCACTCACGTACACAGGCATTTTTAGCCAAGATCATTGGCCATTGACACCTGCATTGGGATGCGCGGGTCGTCGCAGTCCTAAATGTTCGCGCAATGTGCGCCCCGTGTACTCGGTGCGAAACAAGCCACGACGTTGCAACTCGGGGATCACCAAGTCGGCAAAGTCTTTCAAGCCATGCGGCAAGGTGGGTGACAAGATATTGAACCCGTCTGCCGCACCTGTGGTGAACCAATGTTCGAGTTGATCGGCAATGGACTCGGGCGTCCCCACCACAGTCCAATGACCACGCCCTGTGGCCACGCGCTTGTACAAATCACGAATGCTCAAGTTGTCACGTTGCGCCATGTTGTTGAACAACGCGTGGCGACTCTTCCAGCCTTCGCCCACAGGCAAGTCGACAGGAAATGGACCATCGATGGGGTAAGCCGACAAATCGATATTGCCCAAAAATGCAGACAACAAACCCACGCCCAACACCGGATCAATCAGGTCTTGCAATTGGTCAAACTTGTCCTGTGCCTCCTGCTGCGTGCGTCCGACAAAGGGCGAAATGCCTGGCAAGATTTTGAGATCGCTCTCAGTGCGCCCCCACGCTGGTAAACGAGACTTGAGCGAGCTGTAAAACACGCGGGCATCGTCCACCGTTTGTTGCGCCGTGAACACCAGCTCAGCAGATGCGGCTGCCAAATCTTGCCCATCGTTGGAGGATCCCGCTTGGACCAACACAGGATAGCCCTGAGGCGAACGCGGCGCTTGCAACGAACCGCTCACCTGAAAGTGAGCCCCCTCATGCGCGACACGGTGCAGCTTGGTCGTGTCAAAGAAACGGTTGTTGACTTTGTCATGGGTAAAGGCATCGTCTTCCCATGAATCCCACAAGCCATTCACAACTTGCATGTACTCATGCGCGATTTTGTAGCGTTCGGCATGTTCAATTTGGTGTGGCAGCCCAAAGGAATGGGCTTCAAATTCACTGCCCGATGTCACCAAATTCCAGCCACCTCGCCCACCACTCAAATGGTCAAGCGTGGCGAACTTACGGGCCAAGTGGTAAGGCGGTAAATAGGTCGTGGACACCGTCGCTACCAAGCCAATGCGATCGGTCACAGCAGCCAGTGCAGACTGCACCAGCATTGGGTCAAACACATGGGGCAAAGCGTTGCGGGTCAGCATGTCAGCAGGCGCTTGGCTCATGCCGACGTTGTCTGCGAAAAAAATGGCGTCAAATTTGGCGGCTTCAGCCAAACGCGCCCATTCTTTCAAGGTGTTCAGTTGGGTGTAGCCGTTCGGGTCTACATCCGGATGGCGCCAAGCGGCCAGGTGATGACCAGCACCAAAGAAAAAGGCGCCCAGATGGAGTTGTCGTTTAGGTTGTGTCATGGAGTTTCTCCGTCTGAGCGCAAGGCTTCAAGGTTTGGGGTTACAACTTAGCGATCGAGACTTCGGTCGACTTGACCAAGGCCACCACCTCCGAGCCCACCACCAAAGCAAGGTCATCGACCGAACGTGTGGTGATGACCGAGGTGACGACGCCCCACGGGGTTTCGACATCGATTTCTGACACGACATCGCCGCGAATGATTTCGCGCACTTTGCCTTTGAATTGATTGCGAACGTTGATTGCTTGAATGGACATGGGTTTCTCCTTAAAAGTCCGTGGTAAAAAATAGTTAAACAGCCCAGCGCAAACCATGCGCGGGCAAGCCCGGCCACGACACGTCGTTGACAGGTTGTTCGGTGTCGGGTTGCTGCAGCACGCGGTCCAAGATGCGTTTTTCTAAGGCGGCGAATCTGACGTCACCACGCGAACGTGGTCGAGGGAGGTCAATGCGCTCGTCGAATGACACGGTGCCGTCTTCAATCAAGATGACGCGATCGGCCAACGCCACCGCCTCTTGCACATCGTGGGTCACCAACAGCGCTGTGAAGCCGTTGTCACGCCAGAGCTGTTCGATCAAGGTGTGCATCTCAATGCGCGTCAAAGCATCCAATGCACCCAAAGGTTCATCCAACAACAATAAACGTGGCTGATGCACCAAGGCGCGCGCCAAGGCGACGCGTTGGCGTTGACCGCCCGAGAGCTTGGCGGGCCACTCGTTCAATCGGTCCCCGAGGCCCACCTGCGCCAACACCTTGGCCGCAGCATGACGTTGCGATTCGGGCAAGCCGAGTACCACGTTGTCGAGCACGCGCCGCCAAGGCAAAAGGCGTGCTTCTTGGAACATGATGCGGGTGTCGTGACTCAAACCCTTGATCACTTGATCATCGATTTGAAGTTGCCCTTGGGTTGGCGTTTCCAAACCGGCAATCAAACGCAGCAAGGTGCTTTTGCCACAACCACTGCGTCCCACGATGGCGACAAACTCGCCAGGCTCGATGGTCAACAAAGCGTTGTGCAGCACTTGGCGCTCGCCATACGCTTTGCCTAAATGGCGTGCTTCTAAGCGCACGCCTTGGTGTGTGTGTGTCATGTGAGGCTCATTTCTTTATTGATAACCTGGGTGCCAGCGCAGCCAATATCGCTCTAGCCCTTTGGCAAACACATCGGCCAATTTGCCCAAGATCGCGTAGAGCAAGATGCCCACCAGCACAACATCGGTTTGCAAAAACTCACGGGCATTCATGGTGAGATAACCAATACCAGCTTGCGCCGAAATGGTTTCGGCCACTATCAAAATCACCCACATCAGTCCCAGCGAGAAGCGCAGCCCCACCAAAATGGACGACATCGCCCCGGGCAAGATGATGTGGCGGTACAAACCCCAGCGCGACAAACCGTAGGTCCGGCCCATCTCGATCAAACCAGGGTCTACATTGCGAATGCCATGAAAGGTATTGATGTAGATCGGGAAGAAAACAGCCACCGCAATCAAAAAGAGTTTGGCAATCTCATCAATACCAAACCACAAAATGACCAACGGAATCAAGGCCAAGGCCGGAATGTTGCGCACCATCTGAATGGAAGAGTCCAGCAGTGTTTCAGCCCAACGGATCGATCCTGTCAAAAGGCCCAACACCAAACCCAAACCGCCCCCAACCGCCAAACCCAGCAAAGCACGACCTGCACTGATTTGCACATGTTTCGCCAACTCACCAGACAAGGCCAAAGCCCACGCCGCATCGACCACCGCCAATGGCGCCGGCAACACACGCACCGACATCCAGCCTTGCGACGACGCGATTTGCCACACACTCACCAAAAGCACAGGCACCAACCAAGGCAGCAAACGCTCAGCCACAACTTGCAAAAAACGCTGCACTTTGAGCCAAGGCCACCACGTTGACTTCGATGCCACGTACCAAGCGGGCTGTGCAAATGCAGATTCCAAACTGCACAAGGCCTCGAGATCTTTATGGGAAGAAGACATAGCGGCCGCCTTAACTCTGAGACACACGTTTTTCAACGGGCACCAAGTTGTTCGCCATCACCTCGCCAAAGGGGCTGACCCAATTGACATCGGTAGCCGCGCTGGCTGTCCTTGCCAAATCCAAATGGGGAAACACCAATTCTGCAAAACGGTAGGTCTCTTCCAAATGCGGATAGCCCGAGAGCACAAAGGTGTCTGCGCCCAAGGCTTGGTACTCTTTCAAGCGCTTGGCGATGGTTTCACCATCCCCGACCAAAGCCGTGCCTGCACCACCCCGCACCAAACCAACTCCGGCCCAGAGGTTAGGACTGATCTCTAACTTGCTTCGGTTGCCACCGTGCAGTTCACGCATGCGGCGTTGCCCCTCAGAGTCCATGCTGGCCAAACCGGCTTGCGCTTTGGCAATGGTGGCGTCATCCAAATGTTTGATCAAATCTTCGGCAGCAGCCCAAGCCTCCTCGTTGGTCTCGCGTGGAATGACATGCAAGCGCACACCCAACTTCACCTTGCGATCATGCTTGGCAGCGCGTTGGCGAATGTCGTCAAACTTCTTCGCCACCTCCTCGGGCGGCTCACCCCAAGTGAGGTACAGCTCGACTTTTTCCGCCGCTAAATCGTGAGCGGCATCGGACGATCCCCCAAAGTAGATCGGTGGATACGGACGTTGCACGGGAGGGAAGAGTTGGCGTGCACCTTTGACCTTCAGGTGCTTGCCCTCAAAGTTCACCGTTTCCCCAGAGAGCACGCGGGTGTAAATGTCCAAAAACTCGCGCGCATGCTCGTAGCGTTCGTCGTGACTCAAAAACGTGCCATCCGCCTCCAAGTCGCTGCTGTCACCACCGGCCACCAAGTTGACCAACAGACGGCCTTCGCTGAGTCGATCAAAGGTGGCCGTTTGACGTGCCGCCACAGTCGGGGACATGATGCTGGGACGCAAGGCCACCAAAAACTTCAAGTGTTGTGTCACGGGAATCAAACTGGCTGCCGCAATCCATGGGTCTTCGCACGAGCGGCCTGTGGGCAAGAGCACGCCGCCATAGCCCAGCGTATCAGCCGCTTGGGCAATTTGTTTCATGTAGTGATGATCGACCGCGCGCGCCCCTTGCGAGGTGCCTAGGTAACGGCCATCGCCGTGCAGAGGAATAAACCAAAAAATATTCATGATGTGCTTTCTTAATTCAAGGCGTTGTTTAAAAAGGTGTGCGGCGCCGCTTCAGCGCGCAAAGCGCCAGACGATGTCTGACACTTTCACGGGTTTTGGAATCAGTGACAAACGCGTAAAAGCATCAGCCACGTTTTGTTGAGCCACCACGGCTTCGGCGTTGAGCAAACCCACAGGCGAACGCGGGCGGCGCTTCAAAAACAAGCTGACCACACCGGCATCGAGGCCACTGAAATCCGCAATCAACTTGATGGTTTCCGGACGATGCTCTTGTGCAAAGCGGTCCGCACGACTGAGTTCTTGAAACAAAACCTCGACAACTTCGGGGTGCTGATTGGCCAATGCGATGGAAGACACATAGAACGAGTTGTTGCCCGACAAACCCTGCCCTGTGGCGATGACGCGGGTTGATACAGAAAGCTCCGTGGCGGCATAGAACGGGTCCCAAATGACCCACGCGTCGACACTCTTGCGCTCAAAAGCAGCACGAGCATCTGCAGGGGTCAAATAGATGGGCTGTATATCGCTCCACAGCAAGCCGGCCTTCTCCACGGCACGCACCAACAAATAATGCGCACTGGAGCCTTTTTGCAAGGCAATCTTTTTGCCTTTCAGATCGGCCAAGGTTTTGATGGCGGAGTCTTGCAACACCAACAAAGCTGAGCTTTCAGGTTTGGCGGGCTCGGCCCCCACGTAATACAAATCTTTGCCTGCAGCTTGGGCGAACACGGGCGGCGAGTCACCCGTCAACCCAAACTCCAAAGCGCCGACCGACAAGGCTTCGAGCAACTGAGGGCCAGCAGGAAACTCGACCCACGATACCTTGGTGTTTGGGAACCGTTTTTCCAGTACACCTTGTTGCTTCAAGATCACCAAATTGACGGCCGACTTTTGGTAACCGATGCGCAAAAGTTCGAGAGGCTTGGCCGTTTTGTCTCTGCCCTGTGCCCAAGTGGTAGACAGGCCCACAGGGGCCGTCAAGCCCCAAGCTGTTGCAGACATGGCCAGAAATTGCAACAAACCTCTGCGGTTGATGCTGGATGCGGTCTGACGACGTTGAGAGAAAAGGTGTGGATGTGTCATGGCAACTCCGAGATCACAGCGCTCAGTTCAAGCTCACCGGTGCGGCATGCCGCAGGTTGAGCTTTTTAGGAATGAGCTTCAATTCAAAGAAGGTGTTGGCAATGTCTTGCTGTTCGCTCAAGATGTCTTGCGTGACGGCCGCGGTACCGTACGCCGCGCGGTTCACATAGACCTCGGTGATGCTCTTGTCCAAGCCCAGCACTTGGGCCAACTCAACGGCAGCAGCGGCTTTGTTTTTAGACACCCAGGTGTCAATGCCATTGACCTCTTCAATCGCGATGCGCAAAACGTCTGCGTTGTGTGTGGCAAATTCACGGGAGGTGAAGTAGTAACCACGGTTGTTCGCCACGCCCGTGGCATCCGCCAAGATCTGAGCATTCAATGTCTTTTGAGCTGCGGCGAGGAAGGGGTCCCAAATGATCCAAGCATCGACCGCGCCCTTTTCGAAGGCAGCACGGGCATCGGGGGGTGGCAAGAACACCGATTGAACATCGGTGTACTTCAAACCATTCTTCTCCAATAACTTGGCCAAAAAATACTGCACATTGGAGCCCTTGTTGTAGGCGATGCGCTTGCCCTTGAGATCCGCCACTGTTTGAATCGGTGAGCCTTTAGGCACGATGAGGGCTTCCAAACGAGGGCGCGGCACGGTGGCTGCCGCATACACCAGAGGTGCACCAGCGGCTTGCGCAAAGATGGGCGGGGCTTCGCCCACATCACCAAAATCAATCGCACCCACATTCAGGGCTTCGAGTTGCACAGGACCGGCATTGAATTCGGTCCATGTCACGTTCACGCCTAACGGGGCCAAACGCTTCTCTAAAGTGCCACGACCTTTGAGGATAGAGAGCCAGCCTTTTTGATGGCCGATACGCAAAGTGCGTGTGACTTTTTGGGCCTGGGCAGGTATAGAGGCCCAAAGCGTACCGGCCGCAGTGGAGGCCACAATGGCTGTCGTTTTGAGGAAGCGGCGACGAGAAATATCAGAACGTAAGGTCATACAAACTTTCTTTTTGAAATGTGCAGGCAAGGCTTCGCCCATGCCGCTGGCACAGCGGTTTCTAAAAATCAGGAAAAAGAGGTCTAAGAAAGATGCCCGTGAGAAACAGGCATCGCCATGCGTTTACACGCTACATCGCACCTGAGAAAACGGCACTGACGAGAAGCGCCCCGCGTTAGAGAGCGACAAATGCTCATTCACCAAGGTGTTGACGGCCTCATCCAATCGCTCGCCGATGTCGTCGGCGACGTGGTAACCCCCTTCGGGATTGACCACCACTTGCGCGTCAGTGGCATAAATACCGGGCAAGATATGTTTAGCGCCCAGCGACTGCAGCACGGGCCGCAACGCATAGTCCAAAGCCAACATGTGATGCGGACTGCCACCTGTTGCTAAGGGCAACACGGTTTTGCCTTTGAGCGCGGTTTGCGGCAGTAAATCCAAAAACACTTTCAACACCCCGCTGTAAGCCGCCTTGTAAACCGGCGTGGCAACCACCACGATGTCGGCGGCAGCCACTTGCGCAGTGGCGCGTATCACGGCAGGGTTGCCAAAATCAGCAAGCAACAGCGCCTGTGGTGGCAAGTCACGAACACGCAGCGTTTCAACCTGTGCGCCCCTGAAGGCCAAGCGCTGTCCGGTGGCATTCAACAAGGCAGCGGTTCGTGAACGCTCGGAAGGACTGCCTGCAATCAAAAGTACGGTCATGGCAGATCACTTCTTCAAATAGATTTGGTCAAAACTGCCACCGTCGGCAAAGTGGTCTTTGTCGGCTTTGGTCCATCCACCAAAGGCTTGGTCGATGGTGAACAACGCCAGCTTGGGCAGCTGCTTGACGTACTTCGCTTGTGCTTTGGCAGAGATCGGGCGATAGAAGTTTTTGCCCGCGATGTCTTGGCCCTCGTCGGTGTAGAGGTAGTTCAAATACGCTTCGGCCACTTTGCGCGTGCCCTTGCGGTCTACGTTTTTATCGACGAGGGTGACTGGGGGTTCAGCCAAGATGCTGATGGACGGATAAACGATGTCCACCTTGCTACCAAACTCTTTCTCCAACAAATGCGCTTCGTTTTCCCAAGAAATAAACACATCGCCTTGGTTGCGCTGCGCAAAAGTCACGGACGAACCACGCGCTCCCGTATCGAGCACCGGCACGTTTTTGTAGAGCGCCGCCACAAAGTCTTTGGCTTTGGCATCGCCACCGTATTTGCGTTTGGCAAACTCCCACGCGGCCAAATAATTCCAACGCGCGCCTCCTGATGTTTTGGGGTTGGGCGTGATCACGCTGATGCCGGGTTTGACCAAATCGTCCCAATCTTTGATACCTTTGGGGTTACCTTGACGCACCACCAACACAATGGTGGAGGTGTAAGGCGCCGAGTTGTGGGGCAAGCGTTTTTGCCAATCTTGTGGAATCAAGCCACCGTGTTTGTAGAGCGCGTCCACATCACCAGCCAACGCCAAGGTGACGACATCCGCATCGATCCCGTCAATCACGGAACGGGCTTGTTTACCCGACCCGCCGTGCGATTGCTTGATGCTCACGTCTTGGCCGGTTTGCGCTTTCCAATGTTTGGCAAACGCGGCATTGAACTCTGCATACAACTCACGCGTCGGGTCGTAGGACACATTCAACAACGTGACTGGCGACTGCGCTGCTGAAAATCCGCTGACGGCCAATAAGGCCGTAGCCGCGAGTGCCTTGAGAAAGTGTTGGCGTTGAATCATCTGTGTTCCCTTTGAATTCATCTGAAAAATTTCGATGGGTGAATTCTGAGAGCGTTGTGCTCAAAAGGGAACGACTGAGTTTTTGGTTGTTAATTACCAAATCATCTAAGGCTTATTCCATCGGCATGTGACGTCGTTCACACTCAAAGCGCGTTGACGGGAATTTTCAAGTACGACACGCCGTTGTCTTCCTTGGGCGGCATCTCACCCGCGCGGATGTTGATTTGCACGGCAGGCAAGATCAGCACTGGCATAGCCAAGGTGGCGTCACGCGTGGTGCGCATGCGAATGAACTCGGCTTCATCGATGCCATCGTGCAAATGGATGTTGTGCGCACGTTGCTCGGCCACCGTGGTTTCAAAACGGATGGGGCGATCGTTGGGTGGGTAGTCATGGCACATGAAAAGACGCGTCTGGGGAGGCAAGCTCAACAGTTTGCGCGTCGACGCGTACAAGGTCTTGGCATCACCCCCAGGAAAATCACAGCGTGCTGAACCGACATCGGGCATGAACAAGGTGTCGCCCACAAACACCGCATCGCCAATTTGATAAGCCACACAAGCAGGCGTGTGTCCAGGCACAAACAAGGTGTGTCCCGTTAAGTTGCCAATGGCGAAGGCTTCGTTGTCTTTCAACAGGTGATTGAACTGTGTGCCGTCTTCTTTGAAATTAGGCTCCAAGTTAAAAATACCTTTAAAGACACGTTGCACCGCTGTGATGTGATTGCCAATCGCTGTTTGGCCACCCAGTTGCGATTTCAAATAGGGTGCAGCGGTGAGGTGATCGGCATGTGCATGGGTTTCTAAAATCCATGCCACATTGAGGTTTTTTTCACGGACAAATGCAATCACTTTGTCTGCTGATTCGGTGCTTGTTCGTCCCGATTTGGGGTCGTAATCCAGCACGGAGTCAATGATGGCGCAGGCACTGCCCTCGCTCTCATAAACCACGTAAGTGATGGTCCATGTGGCAGGGTCAAAAATGCCATGGACAACAGGGTTTAAAACAGACGACATGGGCGACCTTTTAAATATAAGAATTAGCTGATATATTAACGCCATTTCGTCATTCCTGCATCCATCAACAAGGAAGCTTTGCCATGCAAATCGATTGGAACCATTTCACACCTTGGATGTCGCTGACTGGCGGCATCTTGCTAGGCGTGGCATCGGCCATGTTCATCTTGGTCAATGGCCGCATTCTGGGTATCAGCGGTATCTTGGGTGGACTATTAGCCCCTAAAGTGCGCGATGCCAGTTGGCGAATTGCGTTTTTATTAGGCATCTTTGCATCGCCACTTGCTGCGCGACTGTTGTTTCCAAGTGACTGGATCAGCGTCCCGAGAATTGATGCTGGCTGGGGCACCTTGATTGCAGCGGGCTTGATGGTCGGCTTGGGAACGCGCTATGGCTCAGGCTGTACCAGTGGTCATGGCGTGTGTGGCTTGAGCCGTTTGTCTCCTCGATCATTGGTGGCCACCCTGTCGTTCATGGCGGCTGGCTTTGTCATAGTTTTTGTGATCCGTCACGTCATTTAAGGAGCCCGACATGCATCGTCTTTCTGAATTCATCGTGGGCCTTTTGTTTGGACTGGGCTTGCTGCTGTCAGGGATGACCGACCCTGGCAAAGTGCAAAGTTTTTTAGACTTGGCCGGCGCTTGGGATCCGTCGCTGGCGTTCGTCATGGGGGGTGGGATTTTGGTCGGCGTCGTGGCCTTTGGACTTGCTAAAAAGCGCACAACCAACTTCTTGGGTGGTGCCTTGCATTTACCAACCGCCACACACATCGACAAACGTCTAGTGCTCGGCGGCTTGCTGTTTGGCGCGGGATGGGGACTGGCTGGTTTTTGTCCCGGCCCTGCCTTGGTGTCCATGGCGGCAGGTCAAGACAAAGCGCTGGTTTTTGTGTTGGCCATGCTGCTTGGCATGGGGCTCTATGAATGGGCAGAACAGAACATGCACGCCAAGCAGATTTTGTAAACTCAGCATTTGCCACACACACAAGGATTCAGATGAGCGTTCAAATCACCCAGCACAATCCCAGCTTTGCCACTGCACCACAAATTGATCCTCAAGACATGGTCGCCATTGCTGCACATGGCTTCACCACCGTGATCAACAACCGCCCCGATGGTGAAGGTGGTCCAACCCAGCCCACCTCGGCACAGATGGCCGCCGCCGCCGCCGCCGCTGGCTTGAGTTACCACTACCTGCCCGTGATCAGTGGTCAAATCACGCCTGAACAAACGCAGCAATTCGCGGCCCTGATGAAAGCGGCAACCGGACCTGTGTTGGCGTTTTGTCGCAGCGGCGCACGCTCTACCAATATTTGGAGCATGGGCCGCTGAGCAAACCCAGCGCCCGTCTATGCCAACTTAGGCTGCAAAGCCTGGGTTGGGTAAGACACCCTCCAGTTTGGGCGTATTCAATGTGCGCTTCGCGACTTTACCGCCGCTGGCTTTGAGCCACTGCTCAGCCACTTCCCAAACGGGTTTCAGATTTTGGTGCTTGGCCTCTTCGGCCACAGGCGCCCAACCCGCCACTTTGTATTTCTTATCGGCGTCGATGAGTTTGCCTTTGAGGCGCATCTCACCAATGCGGCTGCCCATTTTTTCGTTGGGACGGCATACGTACTCGAGGCCGCCGACACGCACCATGTCACCGCCCTGTTGGTAATACGGGTCGGGATTGAACAAGTTGTCGCACACGTCTTCGAGCACGGTCTTGATGGTCTCGCCAGTCATCTCGGACACGGTAGCGTAAGAGTAAGTCGTGGCTGTCATGTCCATCAGCCACTCGCGGGTGATGGCTTGACCTGGCAGCAGCGAGGTGCCCCAACGGAAACCGGGTGAAAACGCCATGTCGGCACCTTGCACATCCATCAAGGCGTCAAGCAACAACTGGTCACCCGTGCCGTTGAAATTGCCACGGCGGTACAAGGTGCCTTCGGTGATGGCTAACTTTTCATTCAGCTTGGTTTCATAAGGCGCACGAATTTTGGTGATAAGCGCATCCATCTCTTTGTCTGCGGGCAACATGTTGGCGAAGATGGGCAGCAGCTTGTAGCGGAAGTCTGTGATTTTTTTATTCTTCACCTCAAAGTCCAACACGCCCAAGAACTTGCCGTTCGAGCCCGCATTAGTGACGATGGTTTTGCCGCCTTTGTTATTGACCAACGTGGCCACAGGCATGCCGTCGTGGGTATGACCGCCCAAGATGGCGTCGATGCCGTTGACACGGCTGGCCATCTTCAAGTCCACATCCATGCCGTTGTGTGACAACACGACCACCACCTGCGCCCCTTTGGCACGGGCTTCGTCCACCATCTTTTGCATGTTCTCGTCTTGGATGCCAAAGGCCCAATCGGCCACCATGTAGCGCGGGTTGGCAATCGGTGTGTACGGAAAGGCTTGACCAATGATGGCGCAAGGCACGCCATTCATTTCACGAATGACATAAGGCTTGAACACGGGATCGCCAAAGTCTTGGGTCTTGATGTTTTGCGCCACAAAGTCGACCTTGCCTGCAAAGTCTTTCTCGACAATTTCGGTCACACGCGCCATGCCGTAGGTGAACTCCCAGTGACCGGTCATCACGTCTACGCCGAGCAATTTACAAGCGTCGACCATGTCTTGCCCGTTGGTCCACAACGAGGTGGCAGAGCCTTGCCAAGTGTCGCCACCATCCAACAGCAATGCACCTGGGCGGCTGGCTTTGAGGCGCTTGACCAAGGTGGCCAAGTGTGCGAAACCACCCACTTTGCCGTAGCGCTTGGCGGCCACTTCAAAGTTCAAATAGCTCATGCCATAGGCTTCAGCACTGCCTGGGCGCACGCCCGCAGTTTTGAGCAGATGCTCACCCACCAAATGGGGTAACTGTCCCTTCATGCTGCCAATGCCCAGATTGACACTGGGCTCACGGAAGTAAATGGGTTTGAGCTGCGCGTGGCAGTCGGTCATGTGCAGGAATGACACTTGTCCAAACTTTGGAATGTCATACAGGCCATGCGCTGCTGCCCCTGCATCGGACTGGGCAAATGCATTCATGTTGAGGCCTGCCATCGCGCCAGCCCCCACGACCTGCATGAATTCGCGTTTGGTTAAATTCATATCATCACCTACTTATTTAAAGAACGTAGAAAAGCCGCAGACGATTGCTCATGCTGCGGCTCTTTGGGAGATTACTTGTTGACAGGCGACGCTGGGTCGAGCAACAAAGCCATGACGTTTTTGATTTGCGTTTCGGTCAAGATACCCTTGTGAGCGAAACGTGGCATGTTGGAACACGCGTTGTAGGCGCGTGCATTTTGAATCTTGCCCCAGGTGTATTCCACGATGGGTTTGGACTCTGCGCTGTCAGGGTTGGTCACGCCGCGCAATTTGCCGTAGTGATAAAGGCTGGGGCCCAGCGTGCCGTAAGACAACTCTTCTTTGCTGATCTGGTGGCAGTTGTAGCAATTACCACCATTGACCGATCCTTCTTTGTCGGTCCAAGTTTTACCGGCACCGCTTTGGGCGATTTTCTCGCCCTCTTTCCAATCGCCTAAAAACTTGCCGTCTGAAGGTGGTTTGATCGTGGCCATGTTGCGCGCTTCAATAGCTTCTGCCACTTTGGCATCCAAGGCCACGCCGGTCTGTTCGGACTCAGCGCACAAACGGTTGTCTTCGTCAGGACTCAAGCGGTCTAATTTGGCTTGGCCTTCTGCGCGAAATGAACGCGCCACAATGTCTTGGGTGAATTGGTCAAGATCAGCCTTGGATGGCAAAGATGTCGTACATGCCGACAACAAAGAAGCGGCAATGGCAATCAAGCCGAGGGTGTAGGTACGGTTCATGAGAAGTCCTTAGCGTTTGATGGCTGGCGCAATGGCTTCACCACCTTGACCGTTCACGCCCATGTAAACACCCAAGGCAATGGTGGCATCACTGGCGAACAGGGGGAATGGAAAGCGCTGTTGACGGTAGCAATCATTCAAACGCAGTTGCATCCCCCACATTTGACCGTTTGACACGCGGTAAGCCGGCCAAGCCCCAAAACCGTTACCAGCGCCTGGATTTTTGGTGAGATTGGGCAAGTCTTGTAGGCGAATGCGTTTGTCATCTTGCGAGTGACACGTGGCGCATGCAAAGTCGTGCGAGCCGCCTCGCATGAAGAACAAGCGCTTGCCTGCTTCATACATTTTTCGTTCTTCAAGGTGACTTTGTGACAAATTGAATTTCATGCCCTTGGACTCGGCGGAGATCCAAGTGGCGATGGCCGTCACATTGTTTTGTTCGCCTTTGCCAAAGGGCGTTTTGGCGATGTCTTCGGCATTGAAACCTTGCAGATCTTGCATGCAAGTGAGCAAACGAGACTCTACATCTTGTACGCGACGCGTATCAGGAAAATAGCGAGGCAACTCGACCCATGCACCTTTGACCACACCTGGGCCTTTGCCTAAATCACATTGCTCAAGTGATGCATTTTTAGGGCCACGTTTTTGCTTCCAAAGATCTTCACCTTTGGCTTCAAACAAATCGGCGGGATTGCCGTCTTGCAACATGGCTCGATACTCAGCGATGCTGTCTGCCGATGATTTTTGAGCAAAAGCAGCCGTGCTCAAACTCACAAAGCCTAACGCAAGCGCCAGCTTTTGGAGGCCGTTGAAACGATGCGTCATGGCTTTTCCTTTTTACGAAACCGTGGCTTCGTCGGTGCGGCTGTCGCCCTTGTTGTCTTTCCAAGTGATGGCCACTTTGTCGCCCGCCTTGGCACCTTTGATGGTGAACTGCAAGAAAGGGTTCTTTGACACAGCGGGGCCCCACTCAGCGGTCATGACGGTTTTGCCATTCAGCGCGGCCGTGACGTCTTGGATATGCCAAGCAGGAATGATTTTTCCGTTGCCGTCTTTGCGTTGACCAGATTCCATCTCGTGACTCATGAGCACGCGAATGGTGGCGTTGCCGCCTGCGGATTGGGCGCGAATGCGCATTGGATCTGCCATGTTATTTCTCCTGATTGAATCTGATTAGCCGCCGCAACCGCCGAGAGTCACTTTGACTTCTTTCTTAGCGAAAAAAGCTTTACCGTCATTGGTGATCGCCACCGCGTACACGTCAGACGATTGGCCCATTTTGGAGCGCGTAGAAAAATTAGCCTCCACATCGGGACTGATGTTGAACATAGCCACCAAAACCGATGGGTTCTTTTCAACCAACAGCAGCACGCGCTTCACATTGGCCAAGCTGGTGCTCACACCCAAAGGTACCACTGCGCCGTTCTCGGCGATGTCTGGCCCCGTGATCGTGACGTCCTTGCTTTCAACGGGGGCTGAACCGCCCATGGCCTTGATGGCATCTGCCATCGATTTAGCCTCGAAAGCCGCTTTGTCAAACGCTTGTGCGTACTGGGGGAACAAGCCCGTGGAGGCCAATAGGCCTGCCACAGCGGCGCTGTGCTTGAGAGTCTCGCGACGAGTTTGCATGTATTTCTCCTGAAATGGTTTTAGGTTTATTTTGCCGCACCCATCGCCAACCAATTGGCCATGGTTTTGATATCTGTGTCTGGCGCGGATTGAGCGGGCATCACGACCGTGCCCCAGAGACCCGTACCACCCGCTTTGATCTTGCCCATGAGGTAATCCGTTTTACTGGGATACTTCTTGGCAATGTCATTGAAGCTAGGCCCCACCACTTTGCGATCTTGCGCATGACAAGCCGTGCAATTGTGCTTATTCAACAAAGCCAGTGCAGGATCTGCGGGTTTAGCTGTCGGCTTAGCCGCCGCATTGGTCGTCACAACACCTAAAGCGCCCGCCAAGCCCTTTCTTTCAGGTCGCGCCGTGTCAGCCCCTTTTTGTTGACCGATCAAGCGATTTTGGTCTGCCAAGTTGCCATGTGCATTGCGCGCGTAATCCGGCAACATCGAGGCCACGTTGGCCTCCGGAACGCAATCTTTCATGCAGGCCACATTTGCGGTATCCGGCTTGATCGTCCCGTTGAACGCCTTGTCTGGCCACAGGGCATGGCGCGTTTGCATGCCATTGCGATTGGGCATGCGTTGCTGTACTTCAGCTATATTTTTGTCAGACAGCGTGAAGTCATCAGGCACCACATAAGCCAGATTCAACAAATAAGCCGTCACCGCGTACACCTCGTCGGGCTTGAGCGACTTGGGGGCGGTCCAAGGCATGGCTCGGTTGATGTAATCCCACAAGGTTGACACCGTGGCCACCTTCATCATCGTGGTGCGGCCTGGGTAATCAGGCCGCAACAAAGCCGCCACACGGCCCGTCTTGACATCGTCAGCCGTGGTGCCGCCCACCAAAGGACTGAAGACCTCATTGGACTCGCCAAACACGCCATGACAGCTCGCGCATTTGACCTCCCACACCTCCTGGCCTTTTTCGACCGAACCTGACCCCACAGGCAACCCTTTGAAGTCAGGACGCACATCGATGTCCCAAGCCGCCACTTCTTTAGCCGTGGCAAGACGTCCAACACCCTGGTACACCGTGCTTTGGGCCAGGGCAGCCGTGGCTGTCGCCATCAAGACGATGGCCAACCATCCATTACGACACTTGGACATTTTTGACCTCACCGTTTTGTTGGACCAACCACGACTGAATCGCGTTGTTGTGGTAGATCGACCGCGTGCCTCGCGCCGCACGCAGCTGCTGATAGGTTGGCTGTACAAAACCCGTGTCATCGGTCGCACGGCTTTGAATGATGGCAGGCTGACCATCCCAAACCCAATCGATATTGAAGCGCGTCAATGCCTTGCTGAGCACGGGCGTTTCCAAGCGCGCTTGACGCCAGTTACGACCACCATCGACAGACACATCGACTTTTTTGACCTTGCCGCGACCGGACCAAGCCAACCCTGTGATGTTGTAGAAACCTTGATCCAGTAACACTTGCCCCCCCGAAGGTGTGGTCACCACGCTCTTGCACTCTTGGATGTTGGTGTATTGGCGATGCGTGCCATCGGGCATCAAGTCCATGTAGTGCACCGCCTCATCTTTGGCGGCATAAGGCTTATCGCCCACCTCGATTCGGCGCAGGTACTTCACCCAACTCACGCCTTGCACACCGGGCACCACCAAACGAAGCGGGTAACCATTTTCTGGGCGCAGCATTTCACCGTTCTGACCGTAAGCGACTAGAACTTCACCCGAAGTGATCAAACTCATCGGGATGGTGCGCGTCATAGAAGACCCATCACCCCCTTCTGCCAAGATGAACTTCGCGTTCTTCAGGTCGGCACCCGCGATCTCGAGCAATGTGATCAAAGGCACGCCAGTGAACTCGCTGCAAGAAATCATGCCGTGGGTATATTGGACCGTTGGAACGGCCACGTTGCCCCACTCCACCGCCGTGTTCGCGCCACACTCGATGAAGTGAAAGCGTGAGACAGATGGCAAACGCATGATCTCATCCATGGTGAACACCTTGGGCTCTTTCACCATGCCATTGACCATGAAACGGTGTTTAGAGGGATCGATGTCCCACCAGCCTTGGTGATGACGTTCAAAATGCAAACCACTGGGTGTGACGATGCCAAAAAGCGATTGCAAAGGCGCAAATGACACCGATGCCTGCGTCGTTTGGGTCAGCCCTGGACTTTGACGACGCTGAACGTTTGCTTCAAATTTAGAAGGTTTTCCATAACCATCCGTCGCCACACCTTGCCCCAAAGCCGTCGCATGTTCGGGCAAATTCAAAATATACGGATCACCGCCTTCGACAGGCACAGGATTGCCTTGCGACAGCGCCAAAGGTGCAGCAGCACCTGCTGCTGCGGCGGCAAATGCATGGCGCATGAACGTACGTCGACCCGTTTGGCTCTCCGCAATAACTTTGCGAATACCCTCACGGTCAAGAAAGTTTTCAGGGGCTTTTTGTAAGCGCCCCGAGAGAATTCCAGCTTGTGTTTTCACAGACGATCCTTTCATGGATCTATTTAAATATATCAATTACAGCTAATATAAACGTTGGCAAATACAACGGGTAGCGGGTTTACGCTTAGGCCCGAAACACTCAACGAAACTTGTAATGCCGTTGATTCAACGCAGCCGCCACATCCGTGGTGTCTTCGGGGAAAAACCCTAAATTGAGTTCAGTGTTGCAGTACTCCACCATGCCGCGCAAGGCGCCTGCCGAATTGATACGGCCCTTTGGCTTGTATATGCTGCTGCCGTCTGCGCCTTCACGGCGGATGTGACACGCTTCACAAGCATGCTCCACCATCAGCGCTTGCCCCTTTGCCACATCCGCATCTTTGAAAAGCGGGTGCTGCTGCGCCTGTGCAACTGTGGCGCAAAGAAGAACCCAACCCAACCAATGTTTTTTCATAGGCGAACCTCCGTGCTCACTCACGTTCCAGCCATTGGGGCTGCAACACACGGTAGTGGCGACCTTGTTTGTCTAACGGCGTCATGACACCTTCACGGACCAAGGCCGTCACTTCACGGCTGACCGTCTCTAATTTCAGATCCATCATGGCCCCCATGTCGTCACGCGCGAACAAGGTGGCCGTGCCGTCGCCGGACACATCGTGCATCTTTCGTATGAAATGTTGGACCCTTTGACGTGCGCTGCCAAAGTTAAGTTCAGCCAACCAGTCATCCGCTTGCTTGAGCGCGCTTTGCCATTTCTCCATCAGCTTGCGGTGCAAGCGTGGACTGTGCGCCCCAAGCTCATGAATCACAGCGAGCGGAATACGGCACAAAGCGACTTCACTCAACGCCACAGCTTGGCTGTCGTAACGACCTGTGGCCAAGGCCTCTAAACCTGCGACATCTCCGGGCACCAACACACGCACCACGCGCTCGCGACCATCCGCTGTCACGCGCACCAGTTTGAGCATGCCTTGACGCAACGTAAACACCCCCAAGGCCGCATCAGATGCCTCATACAACGCTTGCCCCGTTTGATAGATCAAATCGTCAATCGGGGCATGAATGCGGTCAAAGTCTTGTTCGTTCAAGTCAGCAAACAACACCATGTCACGGATACCGCAATTGCGACAATCCGAGGTGCCTCGCCAAGCTGATTCCGTTTGGATAGGGATCATGTCAATTTTGCTTTCAAGGCCTCACGGCGCGCTGCGCTACCAGCACCTGCTCTTCAAGATACGCGTTGTAAAAATCAGGCAAATAGGCCCCTTTGAGACGCCCCGCGACCTCACGCCCTTGTGCGCCAAAAAATAAAACGGTTGGCGCGATCTTGATAGACCGCTTTCGTACCCATGCATCTTGTGTGAGAGTGGCCCCATCAAAATCCACCAAGGTATGCGCGTCGTGCATGTTGATTTGCACGATAGGCAGACCATTGGCACGCAATGGCAGCAAGTAATTTTCTCGGACCACTTTGCAAAATGGGCAACCCGCCAAGCTCACCATCACGACCAAAGGCTGTTTGCTTTGCAACGCCTGATCCAGCGTGTCGGGCAAAGAGGTCGGGCTAGGCAGTGTTTTATCGTGCGATTGCGCATGTGCCCCTGCACACCAAGCGGTTGCCATGGCAAGAGCGCCTCTTAAGCAAGCACGACGGTTATACGTGCAAGGCATCACTTGGTTTCTCGTTCCATTTGCAAATAGGTGTTGTAGGCGTTCATTCGATTCACGGATTGAAACAACGGTATCTTCTCGAAATTTTGCCAGTTTGTTGCACGATAAGCTTCGTCGAAAGGCGCCATGTCACGCGCAGCGCGTCCCATGGTGTCACGCAGATACAGCAAATAGTCACGCGTCAAAGTCATATCACCCTTGGGATCGTTGGAGATGGGGCCATGTCCAGGTACCAGCCAGTGCGCATCGAAGGCTAACAAATTTTGCAAAGCATCCACCCAATGTCGACTGTCCGCTTGCCCGACAAATGGAATGCGGTTACGAAACACCAAATCACCGACAAACAGGACCTTCTTTTGCGGCAGATAAATCACCAAATCTTCTGCGGTATGTGACGGGCCTGCAGGATGAATTTCAAAACGCACCCCACCGATCGTCAACGTGTCTGCCCCCATCAACCAAACATCGGCAGGCACCAAACGCGTCTTTTCATCGACCCAAGGCCATAACTCCTGTCGAGACGCAGCCAATCGTAGATGGGCCGTGTCAGACGTTAAATATTCCCGTGCCGCTTCGTGCGCCACGATACGCGCCCCTGCATCTTTGAAAACCTGCAAGCCATAAATATGGTCCGCGTGGTAATGCGTCACGATGACAGTATGGACAGGTTGGGAGGTGACTTTGGCAATCTCTGCCATCAAACGGCGGGCCAACTCCGGGGATCCCAAAGCATCAATCACCACCACGCCAGCAGGCGTCACCACAAAAGCAGCGTTAGAAATGAAGTTTTGATTGGCAGACGACCCCATTTCCGAAGCCCCTTGCACCAGGTACACCTGAGGCACCACGCGATGCGCTTGCATGAGCGGCTGTGTCACCACGTCGACCGTCACACGGGAGGACTGCTTGGGCATGGACGTGACCACAGGCGCTGACATCACCGTCTGAGCCAATGCAACCCCATACGACAAAGCAGCCCCCAGCCACAGACATCGCAACTTTAAAAACAAGGCATGCATAAGACCTCCCACCCTAGAACCGAAATAAACAAGGCCTGGCCTACGCCATCCTCTATTCCGTGCTGTTTAACCTAGCACTTCAAATATAAGCATAGACTAAATCATGAGCCGCTGACTGCACAGCCAGAAACTTAGCGGAAGCTTGCAGCGGTTCAAGCTCAAAGCGTCATAAACTTCGGCGATAAAAGATTCTTGGAGACACCTATGCCCCATCCATTTATTCACGACGTCGCGCGGCATGTCGTCACAGTTGCCGTTGCAACATTGACCATCAGCACTGGACACGCACAACAAACTGCTGAGCAACTGCACCAACGCACCACAGCCGCCATGTGCGCCAATTGCCACGGCAGCGAAGGTCGCACGGTTGCAGGATCTGCCATCCCTGCGTTGGCAGGCATGCCCAAAAACGACATGCTGCGTCACATGAAAGCATTCAAAGACGGCTCACGCCCTGCCACGGTGATGCACCAAATCACCAAAGGTCTGACCGACGCCCAAATCGAAACCTTGGCAACGTATTACGCTGCCACCCAACGCTAAGCCGCAGGAGACCGTCATGAAACGTCGCAGTTTTGTTCAAGCCTCTATGGCGCTGGGCTCTGTCAGTGCACTGGGCAGCATGGTGGCGTGTGCTACCACTGGCAGCATTCCCAAGCAAGCCCGTGTGGTGGTGATTGGAGGCGGCTATGGCGGTGCCACAACCGCCAAATACATCCGCATGCTCTCGAACTACCAGATCGATGTGGTGCTGATTGAGCCCGACGCCGCATTTGTGTCTTGCCCCCTCTCCAACTTGGTGATTGGTGGCAGCAAAACCATGGCCGACATCACCACCCCCTATGACAAGCTGTCTGGCAAACATGGCGTGCAAATGGTGCGCGACTATGTGAGCAGCGTTGACGCTGAGAAAAAAACCGTCACCTTGGCCAGCGGTCCCAGCATTCGCTACGACAAGCTTGTCATGTCACCAGGCATCGACTTGATGTTCAACACCATCGAAGGTTTGAAAGAGGCCAACACATCTGGCCAAATTTTGCAGGCTTGGAAAGCGGGTCCAGAAACTTTGGCGTTGCGCAAACAACTTGAAGCCATGCCTGATGGCGGTGTGTTTGCCATCACGATTCCAGAAGTGCCCTACCGCTGCCCGCCCGGCCCTTACGAACGAGCAAGCCAAGCAGCGCATTACTTCAAGCAACAAAAACCTAAGTCCAAGGTTCTGATCTTGGATGCCAACCAAGACGTGACATCCAAAGGCCCCTTGTTCAAGAAGTTTTGGGCCGACAACTACAAAGGCATCTTGGAATACGTGCCCCAACATAAAGTGGTCGGCGTCGATGCCAAAACCAACACACTGAAATTTGAAATTCAAAACGATATTCAAGCCCAAGTACTCAACGTTTTGCCCGCCATGCGCGCAGGCAACATTGCGGTGCAATCGCAACTCGCCAACATGAATGCACGTTGGTGCGGCGTTAATTTTCAAACCTTCGAATCGACACAAGCCAAAGACATTCACGTCATTGGCGACGCCATCATGATTGCGCCACTCATGCCCAAGTCAGGTCACATGGCCAACTCACATGGCAAAGTGACTGCAGCAGCCATCGTGGCTCAACTCTCTGACATGGCGGTCAATCCCGCCCCCTTCCTGACCAACACCTGCTACAGCTTTGTAAATGACAAGTTGGTGGTGCACGTGGCCTCCGTCCATCAGTACGACGCCAAGGACAAGACCTACAAAACTGTGCCGGGCTCGGGTGGCTTGTCGCCAGCTCCCAACGAGTTAGAAGGTGTGTATGCAATGAATTGGGCGCAAAATATTTGGGCAGACTCACTGCTGTAAAGAGAACAACATGACTTACTTGAAATCATTCAAAAACTTCGGCTTAGCTTTGATGCTGGGTTTGGCCTGCGTATGGGCGAACGCCCAAGACATCAAAGTGGTTTATCACGTCAACACGGGCGTCGAAACAACGGCGGGTATTTTGGGCAATGTGCGCAACCACTTGAGTGCCGACCCCAGCGCCAAGATCGTGGTGGTGACACACGGTGTGGGCATCGACTTTTTGTTGGACGGAGCCAAAGACAGCAAAGGCCGAGAGTTCAGTGGCGTGGTCAGTGATTTGAGCAGCAAAGGCGTGCAGTTCCGGGTGTGCAACAACACCTTGGTCTCACGCAACATCGATCCCAGCAAAGTCTCGATGGATGCCAAGATCGTGCCGTCTGGTGTGGCCGAAGTGGCCCGTTTGCAAGCCAAAGAAGGCTACGTCTACCTCAAGCCCTGATCAGTGCGCGATGTCGCTGTCGATGGCAATTTGTGTGCAAACGGCACGGCACAAGGTGACCACACGGTCATTGATGATGCGGTAGTAAATTTGCACACCTTCTCGGCGACGCCCCAAAATCTTTGCCTTGAACAAGGTGTTCAGATGCTGCGACATATTGGGCTGAGTGGTGTCAATCTCGGCCAGCAGCTGCCCCACATTTTTTTCTTCGTTGCACAAGCAATTGATGATCTTCAAACGCATGGGCGCAGACATGACACGAAACGTTTCTGCTGCCAAAGAAAACATCAGGTCTAAGTTTTCTTGTTGGGTCGCAGCTTGAGCTTTGGCACTCACCGCTTTTTTAGCAGCCGTCTTCACCGTTTTAACGGCGCTCTTTTTAGCAGCAGGTCGAACCGAAGCTTTGGATTTGATAGTGGATGTGGTGCTTGCCATGATGAAAGAGCTTATCAGTTGCGTAAATCTGCCACTGTCGCTTGCAGGTCTTGTGCCCACACACGGCGGTTGCGGCCATTCGCCATTTGGGTATCGCCGTAGCGAACTTGCGCCAACAGCGGTGGCGCGCACAGGGTTCGCCACAACGAACTCACGAGCGTGTCATGGTCGTGGTAGCACGGTGCAAAGCTGTGCGCACCTGTACTCGCTTCTAAAAATTGCAAGGCTATGGGCTGCACAGGCACATCGGCAGAGATGGCCGCTTGCAACAAATTGGCATGAAACGGCAGCAAGCTCACGCCATCGCCAGTCCCGCCTTCGGGAAACACAGCCAGCACTTGGCCTTGACGCAGCGCATCAGCCATTTGGTGCACCACACGCATGGCATCACGGTTCGATGAACGCTCAATGTAGAGCGAGCCGCCGCCCGTCGTGAGCACACCCACCAACGGCCAATCGCGAATTTCAGACTTCGCCACGAAGCGGCAATGACATGCCGCGTGCATCACCAAAATATCAAGCCATGAAATGTGATTCGCTGCCATCAACACCGGACCTTGCGCCGGATGACCTTTGACACGGACCTGAATCCCAATGATGGCCAGCATGCCACGCGCCCAGACCTCCACGGCGCGTGCTTGTTGTTCATCGCTGAGCGTCCCAAAGGTGCGTCGAACGGACACATAGCCACGCACGACCCAAGCCAACACGCGGACGAATTTCCAAAGGGCTTGAAGGGCGCGCATCAACACTGGCCTGTCATGCTTGGAAAGCCAAGCGACCTGCGACCAAGGTGGCTTTAACGCGCCCGGGCAAGGCCATGCCCGTCATGTCAAACGCAAAAGGCGTGTGCTTGCCCTGGCTGCGCAAGGCCTCAGGCACCACATGCCATTGCACCTCTGGGTCAAACACCACCAAATCGGCAACACCGCCCACGTGCAGTTGACCTGCGTCACTGGCTTTCGCGGCAGCTTTGCCAGCGCCAGCACGAAGGATATGCGCAGGTTGAGCGGTCAGCACATCCAACGCACGCATCAGGCCTGCGCCGCTGTCATCGGCCCACTTCAGGGCCAAGCTCAGCAAGAGCTCCAAGCCTGTGCCACCGGGTTCAGCCTCTGCAAATGGCAAGGCCTTGGCATCGGCATCCACAGGGGTGTGGTCAGACACCAAGGCGTCCAAGGTGCCATCGGCCAATGCGGCACGCAACGCATCGCGGTCGCGCTGTTGTCGCAAAGGCGGCGTCAAACGTGCGCGGCTGTCGAAGTAGCCCATGTCGTGGTCACTCAAGTGCAACGAGTTGATGCTGACATCGGCCGTCACAGCCAAACCTTCTTGTTTGGCGGCACGCACCAATTCCACGCCTTCTGCGCTGGAAATGCGGCACAAATGCACACGCGCTTTGGTGCTGCGCATGAGCGCAAAAATGGTGTGCAACGCAATGGTTTCGGCCGCCACGGGCACGCCACTCAAACCTAAACGCGTCGCCAACGGCCCACTGGCTGCCACGCCTTTGCCCAAGTGCAACTCTTGCGGGCGCAGCCAGACGGTGTAGCCATACGTGGCCGCATATTGCAGTGCGCGTTGCAGCACTTGCGTGTTTTCCAAAGGCACTTCGGCTTGGCTAAAACCGATGCAACCCGCCTCGGTCAGTTCCGCCATTTCGGTCAACACTTCGCCTTTGAGGCCGCGCGTCAAAGCGCCCAATGGAAACACGCGAGCACGGTGCAAGCGCTCCGCACGAAACTTGAGCATTTCCACCAAACCGGGCTCGTCCAACACGGGGTCGGTATCGGGCGGACACACCAAGCTCGTCACACCACCAGCGACCGCAGCCATCAGCTCCGAGTCCAACATGCCTTCGTGTTCATGCCCAGGCTCACGCAAGCGCACTTGCAAGTCGACCAAGCCTGGGGCCACGATGCAGCCCGTGGCATCCACGGTTTGCTTAGGGCGGAATCCAGCGGGCATGGCCTCGCCAGGTTGAAGAATGGCCAAGACATGGCCATCAGCAACGACCACATCTGCGATTTGATCGAACCCAGAGGCTGGGTCCATAACTCGGCCGTTTTGAATCAGGATGTTCATGCTTCATTCCCCGCCACGATAGACATCACGGCCATACGCACAGCAATACCAAACGTGACCTGCGACAAGATCACACTTTGCGGTCCATCGACCACGGCAGACTCAATTTCAACACCTCGGTTGATGGGCCCCGGGTGCATCACGATGGCATCAGGCTTGGCAAGTTGCAACTTCTCTTGTGTCAAGCCGAACGACTTGAAATACTCTTGACTCGATGGCAACAGCGCACCACTCATGCGCTCGTTCTGCAAGCGCAACATGATCACCACGTCGCAGCCCTTGATGCCTTCTTCCAAGTTGTTGAACACGCGCACACCCATGGCCGACAAATCGCTGGGCACCAACGTTTTGGGGCCCACCACGCGCACTTCGGCACAACCCAAGGTGGTCAGCGCATGGATGTCCGAGCGGGCCACACGCGAGTGCAACACGTCGCCCACGATGGCCACCGTGAGGTTGCTGAAATCTTTTTTGTAGTGCCGGATGGTGTACATGTCCAGCAAGCCCTGCGTGGGGTGTGCGTGACGGCCGTCACCGGCGTTGACCACATGCACATGAGGCGCGACGTGCTCGGCAATGAGGTAAGGCGCGCCCGATTCGCTGTGGCGCACCACAAAAATATCGGCCGCCATGGCGCTCAAGTTGGCGATGGTGTCGAGCAAGGACTCGCCCTTGGCCGCAGAGGAACGCGCAATGTCTAAGTTAAACACGTCCGCCGACAAACGCTTGGCGGCAATCTCGAACGTGGTGCGGGTGCGGGTGCTGTTTTCAAAGAAGAGGTTGAACACGCTCTTGCCACGCAGCAGCGGCACTTTTTTGACTTCGCGGTCATTGACCGACACAAAGTTGGCGGCCGTGTCGAGGATGTGCGTCAGGATATTGCGCGACAAACCTTCGGTGGACAGCAGGTGAATCAATTCACCGTTTTTATTGAGTTGTGGATTGCGTTTGTAGAGCATGTCAGCCCTTCACAGAAAAATTAAATTGACCGCTCTCGGCCTTGGCCAAAGCGAGCGACTGGCTGGCTGGCAAAGCCACGCGGGCGGCTGCGAAATCCGCTTGAATTGGCAACTCTCGGCCACCCCGATCAACCAACACAGCCAGCTGCACGCTGGCGGGACGGCCGTAATCAAAGAGTTCATTCAGCACGGCACGGATGGTGCGGCCGGTGTACAGCACGTCATCGAGCACGATGATGTGCGCACCGTTCACTTCAAATGGCAGCTTGGTTGCGCCACCATCCGCCAGACCACGCTTAGCGAAATCATCACGGTGCATGGCAGACGAAATACTGCCCGCCTCGCCTGCCAGCGCCAAGTCTTTTTGCAAACGCGCGGCCAGCCAAGCACCGCCTGAGGTGATGCCCACCAAACGGGTCTCTGGCGTCAGCATGCTGCGCACGCCCTTGAGCAACTCCAAATACAAACTCTCAGCGTCGAGTAAAAAATTGCCGCTCATGCCCACACTCCGTGCGTTGAATGATCCCAATGGGTACTCATAAGTTTTCCCTGAAAAATTGATTGAGGATGATGCAGGCCGATGCCGCGTCGGCATCTTTGGCGCCTTGGGCATGGGCTTCGGTGGTGCTGTAACGCTCGTCCACCTCAAACACCGGCAAGTTAAACCGTCCGTTCAACTGGCGTGCAAATTTTTTGGCTTTGGCGGTGTTCTCGTGCGCAGCACCGTCGGGGTGAAACGGCACCCCCACCACCAAAGCCTCAGGTTGCCACTCGGCAATGCGTTTCGCGATCAACGCCCAGCGCGCATCGCCTTCGGCATTGACGGTCGCTTGCGGCTGTGCATCACGCAACATGCGGCTGCCATAGGCCACGCCCGTGCGCTTGACGCCAAAGTCAAACGCAAGAAAAGATTGAAATTGAGGAGGCACTGCCGACTTGGGCGCCGACACCAGCGGTGCAGCGGCTTGCACAGTCACATCTCGCGCTTCGCTCATGCGTGCCCCACTTGGCTCGACAGCATCCACGACTGCAAGCCCAACAAAGCCATCGCACGCTCGTAGCGCTGTGCCACTGGGGTCTCAAAAATCACATCGGTATCAGCGGGCACAGTCAACCAACTGTTCTCGGCCAACTCCGACTCCAACTGACCTTCGCCCCACGACGAATAGCCCAGCGACACCAACACGCGGCGTGGGCCATTGCCCGCCGACAAGGCTTCGAGCACGTCTTTGGAGGTGGTCATCTCTAAGCCACCCGGAATGCGCATGGTGGAGGCATAAATTGAGTCGGGCTTAGACACCGCGTTGAGCGCCGCCTGTTCTTCAGTGAGATCGGGGTCAGGATTGGCCAGCATCGCGTCGTGCAACACAAAGCCGCGCTCGGTGTGCACAGGGCCGCCTTGCAGCACAGGGGCATCCACCAAATCGAGGCGGTTCAGGCTCAAATCGACTTTGGCAAACAGACCACGCATCGACAAATCACTGACTTTGTTGATCACCAGCCCCAAAGCGCCGCGTTCGCTGTGCTCGCAGACATAGACCACGCTTTTGGAAAAAGTCTCGTCCTCCAACCCAGGCATTGCAATCAAAAAGTGATGCGTCAAGTTGATGGAGGCAGAATCAGCGGTCATAGTGCAATTTTAAAGGGTGAACATGCCAAACACTTCGCGCCACAAAGCGCATGTGGCCAGTGGACTGATGTGGTTTCGACGCGATCTGCGTGCATTTGACAACGCTGCGCTCTACCACGCGCTGAAAAGCTGCACCCAAGTGCACTGCGTCTTTGTACTGGACCGCGCCATTTTGGACAAATTGCCACGTCAAGACCGGCGTGTGGAGTTCATCCGCGAGTCCTTGGTCACGCTGGATGCCGAATTGCACGCCGTCGCAGGGCTTGCCGGCGCTGGGCTGATCGTGCGCCACGCCGTGGCGGCTGACGAGCTGCCGCGTTTGGCCAAAGAACTGGGCGTACAAGAGGTTTTTGCCAACCACGATGACGAGCCAGATGCACTGGCCCGTGATGCCCAAGTGCGCGGGGCCTTGGCCAATGCGGGCATTGGTTTTCAAACCTACAAAGACCACGTCATTTTTGAACGCAGCGAAGTGCTGACCCAAATGGGCAAGCCCTACGGCGTGTTCACCCCCTACAAAAATGCGTGGCTGCAAAAAATCAACGCGTTTTACCTGCGCAGCTACCCAGTAGGCAAATACATCAAAGCCTTGGCTGCACGGCCCAAAGCCTACCAAGTGAGCGTGCCCACGCTGGCCGATTTGGGGTTTGAACCCACCAACCTTAGCTCCTTGCATGTGCCCACCGGCAGCCCTGGCGGTTTGGCCTTGTTCGAGGATTTCTTTGACCGCATGGACCGTTACGACGAAACGCGTAACTTTCCTGCCGTCAAAGGCCCGAGCTATTTGGGAGTGCATTTGCGCTTTGGCACGGTGTCCATCCGCCAACTTGCGTCGACGGCCTATCAACGCATGCTGACGGGCTCTGCGGGTGCGGAAGTGTGGCTGTCCGAGCTGATTTGGCGTGATTTTTATCACCAAATCTTGCACCACCACCCACGCGTGGTGAACGCGGCCTTCAAGCCCGAGTACGACGCGATCAAGTGGGCGCACAACAAACACGCCAAAGAACAATTCACCGCTTGGTGTGAAGGTCGTACTGGCTACCCACTGGTGGATGCAGCCATGGCTCAAATCAACCAAACGGGCTACATGCACAACCGCTTGCGGATGGTCGTGGCCAGCTTTTTGGTGAAAGACCTCGGCATCGATTGGCGCTGGGGCGAGCAATACTTTGCCCTGCATTTGAACGACTTCGACCTCGCAGCCAACAACGGCGGTTGGCAATGGGCCAGCTCCAGCGGTTGCGATGCGCAGCCGTACTTTCGCATCTTCAACCCCACCAGCCAGAGCGAGAAGTTTGACCCCGAAGGTAAATTCATTCGCCGCTACGTGCCAGCGTTGGCAAAGTTATCCAACGCCGCCATCCACGCACCTTGGTTGGCTAAGCCGATGGAGCTAGAAGCCGCAGGCTTGGTGCTCGGACGCGACTACCCCAAGCCCATCGTCGATCACGCACAAGCGCGCGCAGAAACGCTGGAGCGCTATGCGGTGGTGAAAAAAGTGAAATAACGGCCAAGAAGAACACTTGGGCCCGTGTGCGTGGCCTTAGATTTGCACCATTTCGAAATCTTCTTTGCGCGCAGCGCACTCGGGGCAGGTCCAATTCATGGGCACATCGGCCCAAGCGGTTCCAGGGGCGATGCCGTGTTCAGGGTCGCCCGCTTCTTCGTCGTAAATCCATCCACAAATCAGACACATCCAAGTATTCGCCACAGCATTTCTTTCGTCAGCACATAGAATGAAAAGCATTGTATAGACCGGCCATGGCGCAAGAAATACCCCCCTCCTCCACTGACATCACGCTCTCCGACGAAACGGTGGGCGCGCCGCCCTGCGTGCTGGTGTTCAACGCCAACGACCCCAGCGGCGCTGGCGGCCTCAGCGGCGATACGTTGGCATGCGCCTCGGTGGGCGCACATGCCCTGACCGTGGTCACGGGCACCTACCTGCGCGACACCGCTGAAATTTTTGATCACGTTTCTTTTGACGACGAAGCCGTGGCCGAACAAGCCCGTAGCGTGCTGGAAGACATGAACGTACGCGTCATCAAAGTTGGTTTTTGCGGCGACCCTGAAAACCTGAGCGTCATTGCCGAGATCAGCACCGACTACGCCGATGTGCCCGTGGTGGCCTACATGCCCAATTTGTCTTGGTGGCAAGACGAAAAAATCGACGCCTACTTAGACGCGTTTCGCGAACTCATCTTGCCGCAAACCACCGTGCTGATTGGCAACCACAACACCTTGTGGCGCTGGCTGTTGCCAGACTGGAGCAACGAACGCAGCCCCGGCCCACGCGACATTGCCCGAGCCGCCGCTGAAATGGGCGTGCCTTATGTGTTGGTCACTGGCATCAGTCAACCCGACCAACATCTTGAGAGCGCCTTGGCCACCGCGCACACCGTCATGCTGAGCGAACGCTTTGAACGCTTCGATGCCATCTTCTCCGGCGCTGGCGACACCTTGAGCGCCGCCTTGGTCGCGATGCTCGCTGCGGGCTCAGACCTGGAAGAAGCCACGCATGAAGCCTTGGAGTTTTTGGACCAAAGCCTCAACAGTGGCTTTCGACCCGGCATGGGCCATGTCTTGCCAGATCGCCTGTTTTGGGCGGAGATGGAAGACGACGTCACCGACAGCGACGAACGTCCGCCCACCGCCGAAGACTTCTCGCTTCCCCGACACGAAACCAAACACTGAACCCCATGACCGATTTGAACCAAACCCTGTTTGACCGCGCCGCCCAAGTGATTCCAGGTGGCGTCAACTCCCCCGTGCGCGCCTTTCGCGCCGTGGGTGGCACGCCCCGCTTTGTGCAACGTGCACAAGGCGCTTACTTTTGGGATGCCAACGGCCAAAAATACATCGACTACATCGGCTCTTGGGGTCCGATGATCTTGGGCCACGGTAACCCCGTGGTGCTGGAGGCTGTGCAAAAAGCCGCCTTGGATGGCTTTTCATTTGGTGCACCCACCGAACGTGAAATTGAATTGGCCGAAGAAATCTTGCGCCATGTGCCCTCGATGGAAATGGTCCGCTTGGTCAGCTCGGGCACCGAAGCGGGCATGAGCGCGCTGCGCTTGGCCCGTGGCGCCACAGGTCGCAGCAAATTCATCAAATTTGAAGGTTGCTACCACGGCCATGCCGACGCCTTGCTGGTCAAAGCAGGGTCGGGCTTGGCGACCTTTGGCAACCCCACCAGCGCGGGCGTACCGCCTGAGGTGGTGCGCGACACCTTGGTTTTGGAATACAACAACATCGCCCAATTGGAAGAGGCGTTCGCCTTGCACGGCAAAGACTTGGCCTGCGTGATGATCGAACCCATCGCCGGCAACATGAACTTCGTGCGCGCCAGCGTGCCCTTCATGAAGCGCTGCCGCGAACTGTGTACTGAACATGGCGCGCTCTTTGTGTTTGACGAAGTCATGACCGGTTTCCGCGTGGCCTTGGGTTCCGCGCAAAGCGTTTATGCCCAACTGATACCCGGTTTCAAACCCGACATCACGGTGCTGGGCAAAGTCATTGGTGGCGGCATGCCGTTGGCCGCGTTTGGTGGCCCGCGCGCCATCATGTCGCAACTGGCCCCCACGGGTCCGGTGTACCAAGCTGGCACTCTGAGCGGCAACCCTGTGGCCACCGCCTGCGGCTTAGCCACTTTGCGAGAAATTGCCAAACCCGGCTTTTGGGAAACCCTATCGGCCCGCACCCAAAGCTTGGTGGACGGTTTGACTGGCGCGGCGGTCAAAGCCGGTGTGCCCTTCAGTGCCGATTGCCAAGGCGGCATGTTTGGCTTCTTCTTGCTGCCTGAGTTGCCCCAAAACTACGCCAAGGTCATGACCAGCGACAGTCCAAAATTCAACCGCCTGTTCCACGGCTTGCTGGATCGTGGCGTGTACATCGCCCCCGCGTTGTACGAAGCTGGCTTCGTGAGCGCCGCGCACAGCGAAGCTGACATCGCGCAGACCGTGCAAGTGGCCGCCGAGGTGTTTGCGCAGCTATGAAACAACTGGCTCTCGCCGCCCTGGCAATCGCCGCCGTTTTACCGAATGCGCATGCCGTTGATCTGGCGCGCACGTGGATCAACCCGGGCTTTTATTCTTACCATTTCGAACGCGATAAAAACCTCAACAACGTCAACACCGGTTTAGGCGTGGAGGTGCCACTCACCGACGTGTACTCTGTCACCGCAGGCGTGTTTGAAAACAGCGACCGTGCGACCTCGCATTACTTGGGCCTGTACGTCATGCCTTTTGACATCGGCCCCTTCAAAGCGGGTGCAGTGGTTGGTGGCTTCAATGGCTATCCCAACGCCAACCACGGGGGCTGGTTTCCGGCCATCATTCCGGTGGTCGCCCTTGAGGGACGACAATTGGGGTTGAATGTGAGTTTTGTGCCCACCGTGCAAGACAAACTGCACGGCGCCGTGAGCTTTCAACTCAAATACCGCTTTAAGCCTTAATCGCATTTTTAGACTCTCTCGTCCTGACACGGCGTATTTTCCTTAGAAGGACCCCATGAAAAAAACATTCCAACTGCACGTTGAAGGCAAACACCCCGATCGTTTGCTCGAAGCCATCAAGCACGACATTCGCAAATACCTCAAGCGCGAACGCCGCCGCGATTTGCCCGAAGGCGCAGACTTTTGGGACTTTGATTGCAAATTTGGCGTCACCGAAGAAGCCGCTGAAGTCGTGCACTTGGCCACCATCATCGAGCGCATCGACGCTGTGGTGGCCGACAAAGGTACCCAGTTTTATGTCGAACTCTTGGCCAAAGGTGGCGTGCGCAAAGCGCGTCCAGCCGGTGATTTACAAGACATGCATGGCCTGCATGAAGACGACGATTTGGACGAAATCAACGATTGATCGCCGGTCCGTGAGGCATCGACAGCGCCATTCGCGCATTAAATGCTCAGCAAAAACGCCACCTTGAAGGTGGCGTTTTTGTTGGGAGATTCAGACACAACAGAGGCCCCGTTGAGCGCCCTTAAATTTGCTTTTGCAAAGCGGCTGCTGCCCTGAGCTTGTCCTTCTTGCTGGGACGCTTGCCTTTGATACCGCCCGTGCCGTCATTCAGTGGCGACGCAGGTGGGGGCACTTCGGTCGGCTCAAAGCCTTCCAACACGTCGAGAGGCAACTGCACTTGGGCACGTTTTTGTATTAGCTGCCAATGCGCCAACGTGGCCGCAGTCACAAAGCTCACGGCTTCACCACTTGCGCCCGCACGACCGGTGCGGCCTATGCGGTGCGTGTAGTCGGTGGCTGAGCGTGGCAAGTCGTAATTGACCACAACCGGCAGCTGCGCGATGTCGATGCCACGCGCAGCGAGGTCGGTGGTGACCACCACTTCCCAACGGTCTTCTTTGAACTCGGCCAGCACGTCTTGACGCGCACCTTGGCTCATCTCGCCATGAAATGCAGTGGCAAACACGCCCGCTTTGTAGAGCTTGTTGGCCACATGCTCACACGCATAGCGGGTGGCAACGAAGACCAACACGCGTTTCCACGCGTGGGTTTTGATGAGGTGGCGCAGCAAGGCGGTACGGCTTTTTTCGTCCACCTGAATGGCGCGTTGTGCAATGTCGGGGGCGTGCTCTTGCGTATGCGCGATGGTGATGCGCTCGGGGTTGTGCAACAACGCCTCGGCCAAAGTTTGCACTGCGGGCTCGAAGGTGGCGCTGAACAACAGGTTTTGTCGCTGGGCAGGTAGCAGCGCCAGCACGCGTTGCAACTCTTCGGCAAAACCAAGGTCGAGCAAGCGGTCGGCTTCGTCTAACACAAGGTGCTGCACGTGGCCCAAGTTCAACGCGTTGTGGTCCACGATGTCGAGCAAGCGCCCAGGCGTGGCCACCACCACATCGGCGCCGCTGCGTAGGCTCATCATTTGCGGGTTGATCGACACGCCGCCAAACACCGTGCCCACTTTGATGGACTGCGTAAGGGGTCGCGCCAAGTCGCGCAACACATCGCTCACCTGTGTGGCGAGTTCGCGTGTGGGCACGAGCACCAGCACTTGGGTGACGCGCTTGGCTTTGGCATTTCCTGGAACGGCGGCTTCGTCACGCGAGGCGGCTGTGGCCATGAGCAGCTGCAACACGGGCAGCACATAGGCTGCCGTTTTGCCAGAACCAGTTTGCGCCATCGCCAACACATCGCGACCATGGAGCACGGGGCCGATGGCTTCGATCTGAACAGGTGTGGGTACGGTAAAGCCTGCTTGAGCGGCTGAACCTACCAACTCGGCGTTGAGGCCTAGCTGAGCAAAGCTCAAGCTGTCTTGTTCGTGTGCTGACTCAAGCGTTGAGGCTTGAGCCGAATTTGTAGTTAACGCAACTGCCGTTGTGTTGGCCGGTGCGGATTGCGCCGCATCAAGCGGCGCATTGGTATGGTCAATGTTCAATGGATGCGATCAATGACGGAAGTGGCGCACACCGGTGAACACCATCGCCACGCCACGCTCGTTGGCGGCGTCGATGACTTCTTGGTCGCGCATGGAGCCACCGGGCTGGGCCACACAGGTTGCGCCTGCGTCCACCACCACGTCGAGGCCGTCGCGGAAGGGGAAGAAGGCGTCGCTGGCGACCACGGTGTGTTGCAGGCTGAGCTTGGCGGCTTCAGCCTTGATGCTGGCGATACGGGCCGAGTCGAGGCGGCTCATTTGGCCTGCGCCCACGCCCATGGTCATGCCGTTTTTGCAGAACACGATGGCGTTGGATTTGACGAACTTGGCCACTTTCCAAGCGAACAACAAATCGTTCAACTCTTCAGGGGTGGGTTGCTTGACGGTGACGATTTTCAAGTCGGCCAGTGCCAACTCGTGGTTGTCCGCACTTTGCAGCAAGAGGCCTGAGCCCACGCGCTTGGTTTCGAGCGCGTTGCGCACGTCACCGTAGTTAGCGGGCAGCGCGATTTTCATCAAGCGCACATTGACTTTGCTCTTGAACACTTCGAGCGCTTCAGCGCTGAAGTCAGGGGCCATGAGCACTTCAACAAACTGCTTGCTCACGGCTTCGGCAGCAGCTTTGTCCACGGGGCGGTTGAAGGCGATGATGCCGCCGAATGCGCTGGTGGGGTCAGTTTGGAAAGCTTTGCTGTAGGCCTCGAGTGGGTTCGCGCCCACGGCCACGCCGCAAGGGTTGGCGTGTTTGACGATGACACAGGCTGAGGTGTCAAAGCTCTTCACACATTCCCACGCTGCATCGGCGTCTGCGATGTTGTTGTAGCTCAGTTCTTTGCCTTGCAGCTGCACGCCGGTGGCGAGCGAGCCTGCAGCGGGCGCGAGGTCGCGGTACCACGCAGCTTGCTGGTGGCTGTTTTCACCGTAGCGCAGGTCTTGCACTTTGATGTATTGCTCGTTGAATTGGCCGCTGAATTGGGCGCGCTCGGGCACGTACTCTTCGCTCAACTTCTCGGCTTCAAAGTTCACGCTGGAGAGGTAGTTGCTGATCGCGCCGTCGTATTGGCTGATGCGGTTGAACGCGGCCACCGACAGGGCAAAGCGCAGTTTGTCGGACAGCTTGCATTGACCTTGAGCCTTTGATGCCTTGAGTTCGGCGATCACATCCGCGTATTGACTAGCGTCAGTGACGATGCCCACGTCTTTCCAGTTCTTGGCGGCAGAGCGCACCATGGCGGGGCCGCCGATGTCGATGTTTTCAATCGCGTCGGCCAGTGTGCAGCCGGGCTTGGCCACGGTGGCTTCAAACGGATACAAATTCACGATCAACAGATCGATGGTGTCGATGTTGTGCACCTTCAAAGCCGCCATGTGCTCGGGCGTGTCGCGGCGTGCCAGCAAGCCGCCGTGCACTTTGGGGTGCAAGGTTTTCACACGGCCATCGAGCATTTCAGGAAAGCCTGTGACCTCGGCCACTTCGGTGACGGGCAGGCCTTGTTCAGCCAAAAGCTTAGCGGTGCCGCCGGTGGAAATGAGGCCCACGCCCAAGGCGTGCAAGTCACGCGCGAGTTCAACGATGCCGGTTTTGTCAGAGACGGAAATGAGTGCTTTCATGCTTTTCTTTGCTAAGAGGCTTATTTGAGAAGTTTGTGATCGAGAAGTTTTTTACGCAAGGTGTTGCGGTTCAGCCCCAGCCATTCGGCGGCGCGAGATTGGTTGTTGTCGGCCTGCTGCATGACGATTTCGAGCAGCGGCTTTTCCACCACGCGCACCAGCATGTCATGCATGTTGTCGGGCTCGGTCCCGTTGAGGTCGCGGAAATAGGTTTCGAGGCTGGTACGCACCACCTCTTCAATATTTTTTTTACTCATGCAAAGCCAAAGAATCGACAGATAAAACGGGGTCAGGCAAGCGTTCGTGACGCTCAGCCAAGTCATCAAAGAAAGCAGCCACAGCAAGGTGTTGTGAGGCGCTGTCTTCTAGGGTGTTCATGTGTTGGCGAAAAGCCTCGCCATTGGGCAGACTTTGCACATACCAAGCAATGTGTTTACGGGCACTGCGCACACCGGTGAGTTCGCCGTACAGGCCGTAATGCTCATCCAAATGTGCCAGTAACAAGCGACGCACTTCGGCCACCAAGGGCTGCGCCAAGTGCTCGCCAGTCGCCAAATAGTGGGCAATTTCTCTAAAAATCCAAGGACGCCCTTGGGCTGCGCGGCCAATCATCACGGCATCAGCGCCGGTGAGTTTGAAAACCTCTTGCGCTTTTTCTGGGGAATCAATGTCGCCATTGGCCACCACGGGCACTTGCACCGCCTGTTTGACGGCGGCGATGGTGTCGTACTCGGCCAAACCTTTGTAGCCCTGCTCTCGGGTACGGCCATGCACGGTGATCATCCGCACGCCAGCGGCTTCGGCGGCTAGGGCCAAGGCCACGGCGTTTTTGTGCTCATTGCACCAGCCGGTGCGCATTTTCAACGTAACCGGCACACCATGTGGCTGGGCTGCATCGACCACGGCTTGCACGATGGACAGGGCCAACGGCTCATCTTGCATCAAGGCCGAACCCGCCCATTTGTTGCACACCTTTTTGGCGGGGCAACCCATGTTGATGTCGATGATTTGCGCCCCGCGCTCGATGTTGTAAACCGCCGCATCGGCCATCATGGCCGCATCGGTGCCCGCGATTTGCACGGCAATCGGTCCGCTCTCGCCTGTGTGGTCAGCGCGACGCGAGGTCTTGAGCGACTTCCACAAATCCTTGCGCGAAGTGACCATCTCGCTCACCGCATAACCCGCTCCCAACTGTTTGCACAGCATGCGAAACGGCCTGTCTGTCACGCCAGCCATCGGCGCGACAAACAGGTTGTTTGCCAAGGTATAGGGACCGATTTGCATGGGGTGGGTGAGCTGAGGGCGCTTAAAAAGGAGGCACGATTGTACCTGCTCAAAATTTCAGCAAATGCACACTCACTACACTGCACGCATGGAAATTTGGATGCAATCTGTGCTGTCGGCCTTGGCCCTGCCCGAATACGGCCTAAGCACCGTGTTTGTGGTGTCGCTGGTGTCAGCCACTTTGCTGCCCTTGGGCTCAGAACCGGTGGTCTTTGGCTTGGTCAAACTCAACCCCGAACTGTTTTGGCCCGCCATCCTCGTCGCAACGGTTGGCAACACCCTTGGCGGCGCCATCAGTTGGTGGATGGGGCACGGTGCTCACCATGTGCGTGACAAACTGCGACACCAAGAAACCTCAAGCAACAACGAACGCGCCCTGCGCTGGCTGCATGCGCTCGGGCCCAAAGCCTGCCTGCTCAGCTGGGTGCCTGGCGTAGGCGACCCGCTGTGTGCGGTGGCGGGATGGCTGCGCCTGCCCTTTTGGCCCTGCGTGGCCTACATGGCGGTGGGTAAATTTGCGCGGTATGTGGTGATGACTGCGGGTTTACTGTGGGTATTTCCGCAGCAGTGGGGCGGGTTGCCCTGACACACAGAGTTAAGCCGCCACAGCCACTTCAGCCTCAACCGCCATGTGGTCCAAGGCTTGTGCCAAATGGCTGACGGTACGGTCGACGTTGTGGAGTTTTTCTAAGCCAAACAAGCCAATGCGGAAGGTCATGAAATCTGCAGGCTCGTCGCACTGCAAAGGCACGCCCGCCGCCGTTTGCAAGCCCAACGCCAAAAACTTTTTGCTGTTGTGCATGCCCGTGTCGGTGGTGTAGCTCACCACCACACCCGGTGCCTTGAAGCCTTCTGCGGCCACGCTGCGAATGCCACGGCTTTCGAGCAACGCGCGCACTTGCACGCCCAACTCGATTTGCTCGGCACGCACTTTGTCAAACCCGTAAGCGCGGGTTTCTTGCATCACGTCACGCAGGCGCGCCAAGGCGTCGGTAGGCATGGTGGTGTGGTACGAATGGGTGCCGTTTTCGTAGCTTTCCATGATTTGCAGCCACTTTTTCAAGTCGCAAGCAAAGCTGGAGCTGGTGGTGTTTTCGATGGCCACGCGTGCACGCTCGCTCAGCATCACCATGGCGCAGCAGGGTGAACCACTCCAGCCTTTTTGAGGCGCGCTGATCAACACGTCAACGCCGGTTTTTTCCATGTTGACCCACATGGCGCCCGAGGCAATGCAATCGAGCACGAACAGGCCACCCACTTGGTGTACGGCGTCAGAGACTTGGCGCAAATAGTCGTCGGGCAAGATCAAGCCAGCGGCTGTTTCAACGTGCGGGGCAAACACCACAGCAGGCTTCTCCGCCAAGATGGCAGCCACCACCTCATCCACAGGACAAGGTGCCCAAGCGGCTTGCGAGCCGTCTTCGATGCGACGGGCTTTCATGACCACCGATTCGGAGGGGATGTGACCCATGTCAAAAATCTGCGTCCAACGGTAGCTGAACCAGCCATTGCGAATGACCAAAACTTTTTGGCCTGTGGCGAACTGACGCGCCACCGACTCCATGCCGAAGGTGCCGCTGCCAGGCACCAACACCGCTGACTTGGCCGCATAAACCTCTTTCAGGATGCTCGAAATGTCCTTCATCACGCCTTGAAAACGTGTGGACATGTGGTTCAGCGCGCGGTCGGTGTAGACCACGGAAAACTCCAGCAATCCGTCTGGGTCGATGTTGTTCAAAAGTCCTGGCATGTCTGTCTCCGCAATTTTTAAGTAGGCGGAGATATTAGCTGCTGAACAAGAAGTTCATCACGTCGCCGTCTTTAACCACATATTCCTTGCCTTCGGCGCGCATCTTGCCCGCGTCTTTGGCACCTTGTTCGCCTTTGAAGGCGATGAAGTCGTCAAACGCGATGGTCTGAGCGCGGATGTAGCCCTTTTCAAAGTCGGTGTGAATCACGCCTGCGGCTTGGGGGCCGGTGTCGCCCACGTGAATGGTCCAAGCGCGCACTTCTTTCACACCCGCGGTGAAGTAAGTTTGCAAGCCCAACAGCGAGTAAGCAGCGCGAATGAGGCGGTTCAGACCCGGCTCGTCTTGGCCCAGCTCTTTCAAGAACTCCAAGCGGTCAGCGTCTTCCATTTCAGACAACTCGGCTTCAATCTTGGCGCAAATGGCCACCACAGGTGCGTTTTGCGCTTGGGCAAAAGCCTTGAGGCGGTCTAAGAAAGGGTTGTTCTCGAAGCCGTCTTCCGACACGTTGGCCACAAACATGGCGGGCTTGGCGGTGATGAAGAAGAACTGCTTGAGTTCGGCTCGCTCTTCTTTGCTGAAGTCGATGGTGCGCACGGGCTTGGTGTCGTTCAGCGCGGCTTGGCACTTTTCCAGAATCGCCATTTGCTTGACGGCTTCTTTGTCGCCCGAGCGGGCAATTTTGCTCACACGATGGATCGCTTTTTCAACGGCGGCCAAGTCGGCCAAGCACAGTTCGGTCTGAATGACCTCGATGTCGGCGATGGGGTCCACCTTGTTGGCCACGTGAATCACGTTGTCGTCTTCAAAACAGCGCACCACGTTGACGATGGCGTCGGTTTCGCGGATGTGGGCCAAGAACTTGTTGCCCAAGCCTTCGCCTGTGCTGGCACCGGCGACCAGCCCGGCAATGTCCACAAACTCCACGATCGCAGGCACGATGCGCTCTGGCGTGATGATCTCGGCCAACTGCTGCAGACGTGGGTCAGGCACTTCGACCACGCCCGTATTGGGCTCGATCGTGCAAAAGGGGTAATTTTCTGCAGCAATGCCCGCTTTGGTCAGGGCGTTGAACAGGGTGGATTTGCCAACGTTGGGCAAACCCACGATGCCGCATTTCAAACTCATAAAAATATCCTTAGAAATTGCGCGCGATTGTACTAATGCGTCAATCTGCCTTCGCTTGCGCTCTCAATGCGGGCCCATGCCAACACAAGCCCCTCCCCCTCTCAATCCCCTAAAGAAGCAAGGGGATTTAATAAATGTGCACTTTGCACATTTATACTCAGCACAACTTACCGAGTGGCTGACATGAACAAGACCTCCCCCGCCCCCTTACACACCGAGCAGCAGGCTTTATTGGCTGCAATGGGCCATCTGTTGAAACCTTTTGCACAGCTCTGCTTGGCCAAAGGCGTGCCGATCCAAGCCATTGAAGAACTGGTTCGTCATGCGTATGTAGACGCCGCCAAGCACGCCTGCGAGGGAGGCAACCCCGATCGTTTGACCAGCCGCATCAGCACCATGACCGGATTAACCCGGCGCGAAGTGGCCCGCATTCAGCAAACCGACACCCCTGAGTTGCCCGCCACACGCTCTGCCGCGAACGACTTGCTGACTTACTGGACCACACACGCCGACTATTTAGACAAAGCCCGCAAGCCCATCGCTGTGCCTCGGCAAGGCCCAGCCCCCAGCTTCGAGGCGTTGGCGGCCAATGTGACCAAAGATGTGCATGCACGCTCGCTGCTGGCCGAGATGATCCGGCTCAATTTGGTGACGCACCGTGCCTCCATAGACACGGTGGAGTTGCTGGAAGACGTTTTTGTGCCCAACGACAACTGGCCACAAATGATTGGCTTCTTAGGCGCCAACGTAGGCGATCACTTGGAAGCCGCGGTGACCAACGTGCTCGGGGACGGCCACCAGCACTTTGAACAAGCCCTCTTGGCCGATGAGTTATCGACGGAGTCCATTGCACAAGCCAAGACGCTCATCAGCGCGCAATGGCGCAGCTTGATCACCACGCTCGGTCCGCAGTTGCAAGCCCTGATGGACGACGACAAGGCCGCCAACCGCGTGCAAGACCAAGCCGTACGCATTGGCCTGTATTCCTTCGCCAAGGCGATGCCATCGCCTGACATTTCTTCAGACTTTTCACAATGAACGGAGCGTTCCAAATGCGATCAATTCAAAACGACACCTCCTTCACACGCCGAACCATTCTTTTGGGCATGGTCGGCACGGCAGCCGTGCAACTGACCGGCTGCGGCGGCGGCTCTGACGTGGCTGGCTTGTCCAGTGGGGGCACGGGCTCTTTCACCAGCGGCACGATTTCAGGGCTGGGTTCGATCATCGTCAACGGCATTCGTTACAACGACGACACGGCCACCTTGCTGTCACGCGACGACGACACCTCATTTGGCGACACCCTGAAAGTGGGCATGGTGGTGTCCATCCAAGGTTCGTCCGTCAAGGCGGCAACGACAACCAATGGCACGGCAACGGCCACGGCTTACCGCATCAGCTGCGGCAGCGAGTGGCAGGGGCCCGTCTCCAACATCACCACCACCAGCTTTGACATGCTGGGTTTGACGGTGGATGTGTTGGCGAGCACCGTGTTTGACGGCGCGGCCACCCAACTGACAGACCTGACCACCGCACACTTCGTGGAGGTACATGGCTACGTCGACCAAACCACGGGCCACTTGCAAGCCACCCGCGTTGAAGTGTCCACAACGCAGCCAACGCAATACAAACTCAGCGGTGTGGTGAACAGCTTCAGTGCCGTCAATCACACGTTCAAACTGGGCACGACCAACCAGTCTTCGAGCGTGATCAGTTGGGACAACAACACAGTAGGCGTTCCCAGCGATTGGAACGACGGTGTGTTTGTTCGCGTCAAGATGACGCCGTTGTTGCTTGCCACGCAAATTCGCTTGCTCAGGTCGCCCCTGGCGCAACTCAATGCCGAAGATGAGCATGAGGCCGAAATTCACGGCTTCATCTCAGCCTTTGCTTCCAACGCCAGCTTCACCGTGAATGGCATCCCCGTGGATGCCAGCACAGCACGTATCGCAGGCGGCACCTTGGCGCTCGGCGTGCGGGTCGAAATTCACGGCAGCGTCAGCAACGGCACATTGATCGCCACCAAAGTAGAGACACCCAACAACACAGACGTGGCATCGCACGAATTCGAATTCCACGGAACCATCAGTGCTTTGGACGCTACCGCACACACGTTTGTGCTGCGTGGGCTCACATTCACATATGACAGCAACACCAGCATGCAAGGCGTCAGCTTGGCAAACGGCGTGCGCGTCGAGATCAAAGCCACACGCGCCGCTGGCGTTTGGAAGGCGACAGAAATCAGCACAGACGATTAATTTTCATCCACGATAAAAGGCAAACACCATGACAAGAAAAACCAAACTCTCTGACATCATCGTTGTCACCGTCACCACGGCGATGCTGGGGCTTTCACCCTTGGCACGCGCAGAGATCGTGCAAACGCAAGAGCTAGCGACCGTCAACCAAGCAGAACTAGACCGCGCCAAAGTGCAAAGTTTTGTCGAACGCGCCACCGTCAAAGAAAAGTTAGAAGCCATGGGCGTGGGCGGCTTGCTGGCCAAAGACCGTGTGGCCGCCTTGAGCGAGCAAGAGGTTCACGCCTTGGCCGAGCGCATTGATGCCATGCCTGCAGGCGGAAGCCTGAGCCAGATGGACATGGTGATTATTTTGTTGGTCGCCATTTTGGTGGCTATTGCCATTTAAATGCCAAAGTCGATGCACACGCACACCAGCAAGCACGCGTGGGCCATGGCCTTCTTGTGCGCGGCGCTCATTGCGCCAGCCGCTTGGGCCGATCGCCCCGATGGCGTCGGACCGAACCAACACCGACGTCAACAAGAGCCCTCCGCGCCCGAATCTTTCTCGGAAAAAATGAGGGAACCTCGGGAGGCAAGGGCATCTCATGAGAGAAGGGAACCTAGAGAAGCACGTCTAGGTTCGTACTTTGAGCCTAGACACCACCAAGCGGTACGCGAGGTTTACGTTGCAGACATGCGTCAAGGCCGATGCCCGCCAGGTTTGGCAAAAAAGGGCAACGGCTGCCTGCCGCCTGGCCAAGCCAAACGATGGGCCATGGGTCAGCCCTTGCCTGTTGACATAGCGCTCTACCCCATTCCCCGTGAATTGAGGACCCGTTTAGGAACGCCACCTGCAGGCTACAAGTTTGTGCGTGTCGCCAGTGACATTTTGCTGATTGCTGTTGGCACCAGCATCGTGGTCGATGCGATTGAGGATTTGGGTGGGCTCTGAACGCCAACTTTTGCTCGGGCTGTGGGTAGCGCTCGTGTTGGGTGTGTCAGGCTGCGCCTCTGTGCCCAGCGCAAACAGTTTCGACACCAGCAGCCACCTACCGGCTGAGGTTGAGCTCACCCAGATTGCGTTTTATCCACAAACGCAAGACCAGTGTGGCCCTGCCGCTTTGGCCACGGTGCTTGCCCATGCAGGGGTAGCGCGCTCGCTGGAACAGCTGGCAGACGATGTGTATGTGCCGCAACGGCAAGGCAGCTTGCCGCTAGAAATGCTGGGTGGGGCGCGTCGTGCCGGTGTTGTGCCTTACGTCTTGAAAGACCAGCCTCAAGCGCTGTGGCAAGAAGTGGCTGCCGGACACCCTGTCGTTGTTTTGCAAAATTTGCGCTGGGACTGGCTACCGCTGTGGCACTACGCCGTGTTGGTGGGCTACGACCAAGTGACGGGCACGGTCACTTTGCGGTCTGGCGATGAAAAACGTTTGACCATGTCGGTGACCGAGTTCACGCAAAGTTGGGCAAAAGCCAAACACTGGGCATTTGTGGCGTTGCCACCCGATCAGCTGCCAGCAACAGCCACTGCTGCTGAGTATGTGCAAGCGGCGATCACGCTTGAGCGCGTGGCCCCGACCCAAGCGATGCAGGCCTACCAAACGGCGCTCCAAGCTTGGCCTGACAACTTGGAAGCACGCATCGCGCTGGGCAATGGCTATTACCAACAGCGCGATCTACTCGCCGCACAAACTCAGTACGCGCTTGCGACGGTGCACCATCCCAACGCAGCCGATGCATGGAACAACTTGGCGCAAGTGCTCTACGAAACCCAACAAACCGAGGCCGCCAATGCCGCCATCGCCCAAGCACTGGCCTTAGGCGGGCCACACCTTGATCGGTACAAGTTAACCGCGTCAGAACACCCAGTCCGCTGACACGTGCTGACCCACGCGCAGCGCTTGCCCCACGCCTTGAACCGTGATGGCGTTCATGCCGAATGTGATGCCCCCTTGCACGCGGGCATCTTGGCGATATTGCTGCAAGGTGTCACCCACCACAGGCGCCGTCAAAGCCGTGTCCGGATCGATATTGGGAATCGGACAACGTGGGCAAGGTTTGACGGGCTGAAGTTGCACGGGCACACCCTCCTCGGCGGCCATCGTCATCAGGCCCACACGGTCTTCGTCGTGCGGCAGCAGGGCATGTTCAGCCGTATCACCCAGGACCACATTCGGACGGAAGCGGCGCATGTCCACCGCCGCCACACCTTGCTGCGCCAAGCGGCCATTGAGTTCAGCCAACGAAGCGGTACTCGCTACCAAAATTGGAAAGCCGTCGCTGAATTGGTTCAAAGCCTCCACGCCTTGTGTCCATGTCAAGCTGGCCACGCGTTTGTGGCGCGCATCAAACTGCACCAAACGCAAAGGCCCCCGACCCGAATCCGAACCCAAAAACTCGGTCAACCATTGCCCACAAGCGGGCCCCATGTCAAAAGCCGACACGGTGTCTTGCCACACCCGCACCGTCACGGGCATGCTCGTCGTGTTTGGAACCAGTGGCAAATTGGCCATGCCCGGCGCTTGCAGCTGCCAAGCGGGCATGGCACCGTCACCTGTGGGCACTTGGATGGGTTGAATCAAGGCCATGCGCGGTAAATCACGCTGGGTCACCATGTCGCCCTGCGCGTCCACCACCATCCAAGTGCGGTCCGAGGCCAAGCCAAACGGCGTCAAAACAGCCTGTGACACCGACACCCCCGCACACGACTTGATGGGGTAGATCCACAGCTCGGTCAAACGTGCCTGGAACTGGGAGGACAGCGCCAGCGCGGGCTCTGAAGAAGGGACAGGGGCGGATGGGGTTGCTGCAGAGAGGGTCATGCCTGATTGTGCCGCCCTCCTACAATCTTGCCCATGGCTCAAAATTTTGACGTGTGTATTCGGGGTGATGGCATGGTGGGGCGCACCTTGGCGCTGCTGCTGGCACGCCAGCGCTTGCGCGTGGCCTTGGTGCAGCACCGTGAATCTGGCGATCACGACAAACCTCAAGATGTGAGGGCTTACTCACTCAACAGCGCGTCGCGCGACTTGCTCTCTGAGCTGCGCTGTTGGCCCAAACCACAACACGCCACGCCCGTGCAACACATGCGCGTGTGGGGCGATGATGGCGGCTTCACGCATTTTGAAAGCCCCACGCCCGATGGCCTCACATGGATTGTGGACGTCCCCGTGCTCGAAACCCAACTGGCCGAGGCTGTGCGTTACCAAGCCGAAATTACCTGCCTCACAGAAGCCGAAAGCCAAGCGACAAAAGCCGACTTGACTGTGATTTGCGAAGGTCGCCACAGCGCCACGCGCGCAGCATTGGGGGTGGACTTTGAGGTGATGCCTTACCAACAACACGCCGTGGCGGCCCGCGTGCGTTGCAGCGCACCACACCGCCAGCAGGCTTTGCAGTGGTTCTCTCAAGGGCCCGAGGGGCTCGAAATATTGGCGTTGCTGCCGATGGGCGGTGCGCAAGGCGACACCGCCAGCTTGGTGTGGTCGTTGCCGCCCACGCGGGCACAAACCGTGTTGGCGCTCGACGCCCATGCGTTTGCTCACGCCTTGGAAGACGCCAGCCAAGGCGTGCTGGGCCAACTCACCCTCACCAGCGAACGGGCCATGTGGCCCTTGCAACTGGCGCGTGCCCAACACTGGACAGGACAATTTGCCGACGGCAGCGCATGGGCATTGGCCGGCGATGCGGCACACAACATCCACCCATTGGCGGGGTTAGGGCTGAACCTTGGATTGGCTGACGTGGCCGAACTGGCGCAAGTTTTAAAAACCCGCGACGGCAAAGACTATTGGCGCAACGCGGGTGACCGCTACTTTTTGCGCCGCTACGAACGCGCCCGCAAAGCTGGCCTGCTGACAACATGGGCGGCTTGCGATGGTTTGCAACGTCTGTTCGCACACCCCAATGCTGGCGTGCAAGCCCTGCGCAACTGGGGCATGAACAGCTTCAACAGTTTGCCCCCCGTCAAGGCATGGGCCATGCAACAAGCGATGGGTTGAAGCTTGTCAAAGCCATCCAGCCACACGCGTCTTTCTGACTTAACTCCCCTTTTCACGAAACCAAACACCATGTCTTCTTCAATTCGCCAATGGCTCACCACTGCCCTACTGGCCCTCAGCATGACGGGTACCGTTTGGGCACAAGGCCAAGAAGCCACCATTCGCAAAAACATCAGCGAACGCATCCCGCAAATCCCAAAAATCGAAGAAGTCACGCGTTCACCGATGCCAGGTTTGTATGAAATTCGTCTGAGCACCAACGAGATTTACTACACCGATGCCGAAGGCAACTTCCTCATCCAAGGCAGCTTGATCGACACCAAAAATCGCCGCAATTTGACCGAAGAGCGCGAAGCCAAATTAGGCGCCGTCGATTTCAACACGCTGCCCATCAAAGACGCCATCACCATGGTGCGTGGCAATGGCAAACGCAAGATCGCCATCTTTGAAGACCCCAACTGCGGCTACTGCAAACGCTTTGAACGCGACTTGGCCAAAGTCGACAACGTCACGATTTACCTCTTTCTCTACCCTGTGTTGGGTCCTAACTCGGTCGAGAAGTCCAAAGCTGTTTGGTGCGCCAAAGACCCCGCCACCGCTTGGAGCGACATGATGACGCGCGACCAAGCGCCCGCTGCGGCCACCTGCAACACCGCCGCCATTGACCGCAACACCGAGTTTGGGCGCAAACACAAAATCACCGGCACGCCCACGCTGATCGCGCAAGACGGCACCCGCGTGCCAGGCGCCATCAGCACGCCTCAAATCGAAAAACTCTTGGCGGACGCCAGTAAATAAAAGAGACACGCAACATGGTCCACTCCCCCATCACCCCCGACTCCAACGCCGGCATCTTGATCCAACGCTTGGGTTACGCTGGCTTGATTCCCTTTGTGACGTTGGCCTTGCTGTTGCACATCGTCACGCCCGAAGCGCACCCGTTTGTGGCGATTGCACTCAGCGCTTATGCGGCCACCATCGCTGCATTTTTAGGCGGCATCCATTGGGGCATTGGCCTGCGTCACAACGCCCCGCAACGCAAGTTGCACATGATGTGGGGCGTCACGCCCTCGCTGGTGGCTTGGGTGGCGGTCATCATGCCGGCGTTTGCGGGCCTGCCTGTGCTGGCTTTGCTGCTGATCGGTTGCTATTTGGTGGACCGCAAAACGTGGCCCGAAGCCGGTCTGCGTGAATGGATGACGTTGCGCTTTCGCCTGACCGTGGTGTCGGTGTTGTCTTGCCTGATTGGCGCAGCGGCGACCTGACATGACGGCCCTCATTCACTACCGCATTGAAGCGGCTGATCTACACGCCCACCTGTATGGCGTGACCCTGACCGTGGCGCAACCCGCCGCTCAGCAACGCGTATCACTGCCGGTGTGGATTGCGGGCAGCTACATGGTGCGCGAGTTTTCCAAACAAATCGTGGGGATCACCGCCCGCCAAGGCACACGCGCCGTGGCTGTGCAACAGCTCGACAAATGCACCTGGGAACTGGACTGCCAAGCCGGCTCGCCCGTCACCTTGCACTACCAAGTGCACGCCCACGACGACTCGGTCCGCACCGCTTGGTTAGATGCGCAACGTGGCTTCTTCAACGGCACCAGCGTGTGTTTGCAAGTCGCTGGGCAAGTGGCGCAACCACATCAACTCGAACTGGTCGCGCCTCAGCCCCGTTGGCAAGTCGCCACCGGCTTGACGCCCTTGAAAATCGACCGCCAAGGTTTTGGCACCTACATCGCTGCCGACTACGACGAGTTGGTGGACTGCCCCGTCGAGATGGGCAACTTTTGGTCGGGCACGTTCAACGCGGGCGGCATTGAACACCGCTTCGTCGTGGCGGGCGCCACACCGGCCTTCGATGGCGAGCGCTTGCTGCGCGACACCCAACGCATTTGCGAAAAAGCCATCGCGTTTTGGCATAGCAAAAAACGCGGCAAGACGCCGCACAAAAACTATGTGTTCATGCTCAACGCTGTGGCCGATGGCTACGGTGGTTTAGAGCACCGCAACTCCACCGCCTTGATTTGCCAACGCGCCGACTTGCCACGGTTGGACGAGGTACAGCCCGCCCAACCTGCGTCCAGCAAAACCAGCGCCCCCTTGAGCGAGGGTTACACCACCTTGCTGGGACTGATCAGCCACGAGTACTTTCACACCTGGAACGTCAAGCGCTTGCGTCCGTTTGAGTTCGCACAGTATGACTACAGCCGCGAAAACACCACCGAGTTGCTGTGGTTCTTCGAAGGTTTCACCAGCTATTACGACGACCTCTTGCTGCGACGTGCCGGTTTGATCGACGATGCGGCCTACCTGCGCTTGCTCAACAAAACCGTCAACCAAGTGCTGCAAACGCCGGGGCGCAAGGTGCACACCGTCGCGCAGTCGAGCTTTGAAGCGTGGACCAAGTACTACCGCAACGACGCCAACACGCCCAATTTGACCGTGAGCTACTACACCAAGGGTGCCTTGGTGGCCTTGTGCCTCGACCTCACCTTGCGCCAGCACGGCGTGAAAAACCACAGCGTCTCCTTGGACGACGTGATGCGTGCCTTGTGGCAACGCTGTTGCACCGGCAAACGCACCGGCACGATGCAAGAAGCCGATGTGCTGGCCGTGTTGCAAGACCTCACCGGTCGCTCATGGGCCCCTGAGCTCAAAGCCTGGGTGCATGGCACACGCGAGTTACCCGTTGAAAAACTGCTCACCGCGCACGGCGTGACCATTCACCACGACCCTGCCCCCCTCGCGCAACGCTTGGGCCTGCGCGTGAGCGAAGACCACAGCGTGCAGATCAAGCAAGTGTTGGCCGACAGCGCCGCACAGCGTGCGGGTTTTGCACCGGGCGATGAATGGTTGGGTCTGGAAGTGGGCTCGCCCACCAAGTTAACGACCCACTCGGCATGGCGCCTCAAGAAGCTGGACGATGTGTTGCTGTATGCGGGCCGTGCATCACAGCTGACCGCCTTGGTCAGCCGTGACCGCCAATTGCTGCGTTTACCGCTGAGCTTGCCCAAAGCCAAGGACCACGCCACTTGGCGATTGGCCATTCAAGACAGCCACAAAGTGGCGGCTTGGTTGGTGCCTTGAGACAACAGCAACGGACGTGTCTCGCACGTCGTTGCTGCCCGCACTCAAACGGCCTACTTCACGCCCCGCAAATCCACCACACGCTTGGCTTTGCCTTGGCTGCGCTCTACGCCGCCTTCACTTTTGAGCGTCACACCAATGCTGGTGCCGACGAACATCTTGACATCGTGCTGCAAAGCCTGCGCAGCAGCACGGGCGGCGGAAGCATCGGGGTCTATGCCAGGTCGGGTTTCGACCACCACAGTCAAGTTGTCCATCGGGCCTTCGCGGGTCAGCACGCATTGGTAGTGCGGGGCCAACTCGGGACGCTTCAAGATGTATTCCTCGATTTGTGAGGGGAACACGTTGACGCCACGCACGATCATCATGTCGTCGCTGCGACCCGTGATTTTTTCCATGCGACGCATGGTGCGCGCGGTGCCGGGCAACAAACGCGTCAGATCACGGGTGCGGTAACGGATGATGGGCAAGGCTTCTTTGGTCAAGCTGGTGAACACCAACTCGCCCATTTCGCCGTCGGCCACCGGTTCACCCGTATCGGGATTGATGATTTCTGGGTAGAAGTGGTCTTCCCAAATGGTGGGGCCGTCTTTGGTTTCCACACACTCGCTGGCTACGCCTGGGCCCATGACTTCAGACAAGCCGTAAATATCCACGGCGTCGATGCCGCAGCGCTGCTCAATGGCGCGGCGCATGTCGTTGGTCCAAGGCTCGGCGCCAAAAATGCCCAAGCGCAAGCTCGACTCCGCGGCCGACAAGCCCAAACGCTCAAACTCATCGGCAATGGCCAGCATATAGCTGGGCGTGACCATGATCAGGTCAGGCTTGAAGTCTTGAATCAGCTGCACTTGGCGCTCGGTTTGGCCGCCTCCAAACGGAATCACCGTGAGGCCCAAACGCTCTGCCCCGTAATGTGCGCCCAAACCGCCCGTGAACAAGCCGTAGCCGTAACTCACATGCACCATATCGCCGGGTCGAGCACCTGCGGCGCGAATGCTGCGCGCCACCACGTTGGCCCACGTGTCGATGTCGTTTTGGGTATAGGCCACCACCGTCGGCTTGCCCGTGGTGCCGCTCGACGCGTGAATACGCACGCATTGCTCACGCGGTTTGGCCAACATGCCAAACGGGTAGCTGTCACGCAAATCGGCTTTGGTGGTGAACGGAAACTTGGCTAAGTCGGCCAAGGATTTGCAATCGTCAGGGTGCACACCTGCCGCATCAAACTTGGCGCGGTATACCGGCGAGTTGGCATAGGCCTGCTGCAACGTGGCTTTGAGGCGCTTGAGTTGCAGGGCGCGCAGCTCGTCGATGCTGGCCTTCTCGATGGGCTCTAACGGAAACTGTTGGGTGGTGAAAGGTGCGGGTTTCATGCGGGAATCACTGTGCCTTGAATTTGTGCGCTTTTGCCACGGAACAGGGCGATGGTGTCGCCGTGCTGGTTGGTCACGCGCATGTCGTAAATACCGTAGCGCCCCGACAAGGTTTGCTCCACGCCTTCGCACGTCAACACATCGCCCAACTTCGCAGGCTTTAAAAACTCAATGCTGCAACCCGCCGCGACGGCGGCTTTGTTGTAGCTGTTGCAGGCAAACGCAAAGGTCGAGTCGGCCAAGGTGAAGATGAACCCACCATGGCAAATTTGGTGGCCATTCAAATGCAGGGGCTGCACGGGCATGCGCAGCACCGCGCGACCAGGCTCGCACACCAAGATTTCGATGCCCATGGTGTCTTTGGTGGCGGTGTCCACCGCGAACATGGACTGAGCGACTTGTTGCGCCAGCGCGATGGCTTGCGGGTCGTTTTGCAATTCGGTACGCATCATTCGCCTTTGAACACGGCGGGACGTTTTTCTAAGAAGGCCGTCACGCCCTCGATGTAGTCATGGGTGCAGCCTAGCGCCGATTGCGCATCGCGCTCGGCATCCAAATGCTGGGTGAAGCTGCGGGTGCCTGCGTCACGCAAGAGGTGACGTGTTTGCACCAACGCTTTGGTGGGCATGACAGCCAATTTGTCGGCCATCGCTAAAGCAGCGGCCAAGCTGTCGTCGGCGACATCCCAAATGAGGCCCCATTCTTTGGCTTGAGCTGCAGGCAATTTATCGCCTGTCATGGCCAAAGCCATCGCTCGCGCCATGCCCAAACGCTCCACCAACAACCAACTGCCGCCCGCATCGGGGATCAGGCCAATTTTGCTGAACGCTTGGATGAAACTGGCGGTCGGGGCCGCAATGGCGATGTCGCAACACATGGCCAACGAAGCGCCTGCGCCAGCCGCCACGCCGTTGATGGCAGCCACCGTGGGCATGCGCAAGCCTTGAAGCTTGCGAGCTGTGGGGTTGAAGGCTTGGTCAATCACGGGACCGGGGTTGGCACGGGCGACCAAGTCGGGGCCGGGTGCAAAGTCGAACTCTGACAAATCAGCCCCCGCACAAAAACCACGCCCAGCGCCCGTGATGACCACCGCGCGAATGGCGGCATCGGCTTCGGCACGGTCGAGCGCGGCCCACAAGTCGTGGTGCATGTGACGGGTGAAACTGTTGAGCGCTTGCGGGCGATTCAGCGTGAGCAAAGCGACGCTGCCACGCTCTTCGTACAAGACGGTGGCGCTGTCATGGACTGAGGGATGGGGTGCGGTCATGGGTGGTCTCCTGCCCAGAAATTTAGCATTAACCGACCGATCGGTTGGTTAATGTTTACCCTTGGATCACACCGCCTGAGGGCCACGCAAGCTTGGCTATAGTTAGAGCCAAGACCTTCTTACAAAACTTATGGAGCAGCCCCATGGCCTACGAATTCATAAACGTTCACACCGAAGCCGACAAAGTGGGCGTCATCACCCTCAACCGCCCCAAGCAGCTCAACGCGCTGAATGGCCAGCTGATGGTGGAGTTGGGCCAAGCCCTCAAAGCGTTCGACGCCGACGAATCGATTGGCTGCATGATCATCATTGGCAGTGAAAAAGCATTTGCAGCGGGCGCAGACATTGGCGCCATGGCCACCTACAGTTTTGCCGATGTGTATAAAAACGACTACATCACCCGCGACTGGGAAACCATCCGCAGCATCCGCAAACCCGTGATCGCTGCGGTCAGCGGCTTTGCCTTGGGTGGTGGTTGCGAATTGGCCATGATGTGCGACTTCATCATTGCCGCAGACAACGCCAAATTTGGCCAGCCCGAAATCAAACTGGGCGTCATCCCAGGCGCGGGCGGCACACAGCGCTTGCCACGCGCCGTCGGCAAAGCCAAGGCCATGGACTTGGCACTGACCGGTCGCATGATGGATGCCAACGAAGCCGAAAAAGCAGGGCTGGTCAGCCGCATCGTGCCGCTGGACAAATTGATGGAAGAAACCTTGGGCGCGGCACTCATGATTTGTGGCTACTCACAAATCGCCACGATGGCCGCCAAAGAGTCGGTCAACCGCGCCTTTGAAAGCGGTTTGGCCGATGGCGTGATGTTTGAGCGCCGCTTGTTCCATGCGTTGTTCGCCACCGCCGACCAAAAAGAAGGCATGGATGCGTTTGTGAACAAACGCCCCGCTTCATTTAAAAACGCCTAAGACAGGGACCGCGTCTTCAGATGATCGAATTGAAAGCATTGCTCAAGTGGAAGCGGCTCAAGCCGGTCATCTTGGTGGTTGGGGTGTTGGTCTTGGTGCAAGTCGGCAGCGGCGTGTTTGCGTACAAACAGTCCAAAGCGCTGCTGCTGGAAAGTAAGCTCAAGCGAGCACAAAACCTCACGCATGGCTTGATCGTGGCCGTGGTTGACCCCTTGGTGGAGAAAGACTTTTCCACCATCGAGTCGCGCATGATGCAGACCATGTACAACGACGAAGTGCTGTCGATTCAAGTGGTGGACAAGCAAGGCAAAGTGCTCACGCATCTCGCCAGAACCCCCGGCAACGAACCGATCGAGATCTTCGACAACGCGGCAGTGACAGTGCCCCATCAATTGGGTGTAGATCGTTTGAGCACGGTCGAGGGCGACATTTTGGTGTGCTGGGAAAGGCTGAATGTCGGTGTCGAGTTAGGGTGGATTCGCCTCGACATGATGGGCTCTGTCGATGGCGGAGAACTCGATGTCATCAAGCGCAACGCCTTTGTGCTGTCGGCCATCTCCATTGTGTTGGCCCTGGTGGCGATGGGCATGTTTTTATGGCGCGCTTATTTCTCGGCCATACGCCGTGAATTGAGCGTAACTGACAAACTCAAGGACACCTCCGAATTGTTGTACCAATCGGAAAAGATGGCGGCTTTGGGCCAGTTGTCTGCCGGGGTCGCGCATGAGATCAACAACCCCATCGGCTACGTGTCATCCAACATCGCGTCACTGGTGAGTTACTTTGAGGCGTATCAAAAAATCATTGCCGCTTATGAGCGGCATTGCCAACCGGGTCAAGAGGCATTGACGCTGGAACAGGTCAATGCCATCAAAGAAGACATCAATTTCGAATTTATTCAAGAGGATGTGACCTTCTTGCTGTCGGAAACGCGCGAAGGCATTCAGCGCGTCAAGACCATCATTCAAGACTTGAAAGATTTCTCGCGCACGGAGAAAACCGCGGCTTGGTCCAAAGCCGATCTGCACAAGGGCATTGCATCGACCTTGAACATTGTGGCGAGTGAATTCAAAAATAAAGCCGATGTGGAGCTGGTCTTTGGCACCTTGCCCGAGATTGATTGCCTGCCGTCGCAGATCAACCAAGTGGTGCTGAACTTGGTGGTCAACGCCACACAAGCCATTGACTCTGGGCAACGCGGGCTGATTCGGATCACCACCACCGCAGATGACAGCCATGTGCATTTGTCAGTGTCCGATTCGGGCTGCGGCATGGCACCTGATGTTCTGAAAAATATTTTCAACCCCTTCTTCACCACCAAAGCCGTGGGCGTAGGAACGGGACTGGGCTTGTCGGTCACGCATGGCATCATTGAGCGCCACCACGGCAGCATCAGCGTAGAGAGCGAAGTGGGCAAAGGCACCACCTTCAAGGTCACACTCCCCATTCACCAAAACACCGCCGCATAAACCATTCACCATGAAATCTACCGTCCTTTGCGTCGATGACGAGCCCAACATTCTTTCAGCCCTGAGGCGCATGTTGTCGTTGAACAACTTCAAGGTGCTGACGGCCGACAGCGGCCAAACAGCTCTTGAACTCTTGGCCAGCACGCCCGTGGATGTGGTGATTTCAGACATGCACATGCCCGAGATGAATGGCGCCGAGTTATTGGCCATGGTCAAAGAGCGCCACCCAGATGCCATGCGCATTTTGCTCACAGGCAACGCCGACATCAGCAGCGCCATTGCTGCGGTCAACCAAGGCGGCATTTACCGCTACTTGACCAAGCCTTGGGTCGATGCAGAACTGATCGCCACCATCGAGTCGTCGCTAGAGCTGATCATGCTCAAAAAAGACCGCTCCCGCTTGACCGCACTCACAGAAGAACAAAACGTCAAACTCAATGATTTGGTGCTCAACTTAGAAGAAAAGGTCAAAGAGCGAACCGTTGCGCTGACAGAGTCCAACCAAAAGCTGCGCGACTCCTACATCGCGTCCATCAAAGCGTTTTCAGGCCTGCTGGGCATGCGTGACGAGAAGTTGTTGACGCACTCGCGCAACGTGGCGGAACTGTCGTTCAAAACGGCACGTTCGGCAGGCTTAGACCATGAGCAATGCCAAGAAATTTATATCGCTGGGTTGCTGCATGACATTGGAAAAATCAGTTTGAGCGACCGAATTTTGCGGGCCAAGGTGTTTGAACTGCCCATCAGTGACGTTCATGCCTACGAAAACCACACAGCATGGGGTGAATCGTGTCTGAAAAACCTAGATGACATGAAAGGCGTGTCGCTCATCATCAGGGCGCACCACGAACACTACAACGGCCAAGGTTTTCCAGACAAGCTCATTGGGGAAGCAATTCCTCTGGGCGCCAGAATTGTGGCGATTGCAGAAGCGTATGAAGAGTTGACGACCGGTGAATTCAGCACCCGACCAAAAACCTCAGAAGAAGCGATTTCGGTCATCACCAAGGCCGTGAGCATTTACTTCTGCCCCGTGATGGTGGGCCATTTTGTGAATGTGATCACAGCAGCATCCCAGTGATTGAGACGCTGAAGCACAGGCGGCGATGATGCCGCGTTGGAACTTACTTAGCAGCGACGCGCTCAGACAACAGCTCTTCGATTTTGGCAAGCAAGTCTTTGCTCTTGAAGGGCTTGGGAATACTGGCGTTGGCACCTGGAATATCAATCGACTTCAAGCCATAGCGTGCGATGACAGAGTTGGTGCTGCCAGAGGCCACGATGACCGGCAAATGGGGATAGCTTTCTCGCAGCTTGGCGACGAAATCAACACCGTCCATCTTGGGCATGACCAAATCGGTGACGACCAAGTCCACATGCGTTTCCGACAACCACTGCAAGGCCTCTAACCCATCCCCAGCACCGATCACGGTGTAGTCATTCATCTCTAAAACCTCTTGTACGCCCTCGCGCAGCAGGTCTTCGTCTTCAACGATAAGAATGGTGGTCATATGGTGCAATAAAAGTGGTGAAGAATTCTAACGGGCATAATTTACTCAAATCAATTTTGATAAGTTAAAGTAATTATTTATAATTAAATATTGTCTTATTTTTTTAAAATGGCTCGATAAATTTTGAATGCCAAACTGGCGGACGTCAGGACCAACAGAGTGCCAAACCAATCACCCACAACCATGGCAAACGAGCTGGCAATAAAGTTGACAGTCATCCCAGACCAAAAAAACCAAAGCTGGTGAAGAGTGCCACTGATCAACGCAAAGAGCACCGAAGTTTTGAACAAGTTTTGAACCGTCAAACCATCAAGGTTTGTGTTGAGCTTGAAAAAATCAATGGCCATGAACCTGGCAAGCGAAGGGGATGCGCCTGAAATCAAAGCGGTCACGATGTTGAACAGGTGTGCATCTGGCACACCGTAGGTGTAATTGACCAGACAAGAAGCCAATGCAATGGCTATCGCACCCGTTTGATGTAAGACCAAGACAAATAAAAGCCTGAGTCCGCTTGGAATAAAAATCCAACTCACGCCAGCTGAAAACTGCAGCCAGTCAAATAAAAACAAATTGACTTTGAATGCATAAAAATAAACAGCAGCACAGAAAAGTATCAATAACGCTTGATATTCAATGCGTAGTTCTTGTGCTTGAGTTTCTTCAACCATTTCAAAAATCTCACATACACATCCCCCTATTATTTTAATAATTTAAAAATATATCCATGCCAAATTGATGTGCTTCTCAAGAAATTCGAGGCACTGCTTGAGAAGACCCTTTGTTGGCCGCGAACAGTAGACACAAGACATAGACAGCACGCGCGTGAGCCCTTTGTGCACACCATGAGCACCGCCTTTCCAGCCACAACGCACAGCGACTCAAGGGCCTGAGAGCACCCCAAAAATGGTTTACAATGTCGCCTTGTCGGTGGTATAGCTCAGTTGGTTAGAGCGCAGCATTCATAATGCTGATGTCGCAGGTTCAAATCCCGCTACCACCACCAAATAAAAACCCACAGTTTTGCGACTGTGGGTTTTTTCTTTGGCGCAGCGCGTATGCCTTACAAATCGCATGCTTTTTTCCGACTGGCTATCCTGCAGGCCTTCACTTGGAAAACTTCGCATGGATTTACTGACCAACCCGCAAACTTGGATCGCCTTTGGCACACTCACCGCTCTAGAGCTGGTGCTGGGCATCGACAACATCATCTTTATTTCCATCTTGGTTGACAAGCTGCCTGCCGCGAAACGGGAAATGGCACGGCGCATTGGCCTGTTCATGGCCATGTTCATGCGCATCGGTTTGTTGCTGATTTTGTCGGTCATCGTCGGATTGGTCGAACCGATTTTCACAGTGATGGACAAGGCCATTTCGGGACGAGACCTGATTTTGATCATCGGTGGCCTGTTCCTGATCTGGAAAAGCACAGGTGAAATTCATCAATCGTTTGAAGGCGAAGAACACAATGCCGCAAGCGCCGCCAAGGCGACTTTGGCCAGCGTCATTCTTCAAATCATGGTGATTGACTTGGTGTTCTCACTCGACTCCATCATCACCGCCGTCGGTATGGTGGATGAAGTGGTCATCATGATTGCCGCCGTGGTAGCGTCAGTGGGCTTGATGATGCTATTTGCCAAAGGCATTGGCCAGTTTGTATCCGAACACCCGTCCATCAAAATGCTGGCATTGACCTTTTTGGTCGTGGTTGGCGTGGTGCTGATCGCCGAGGGTGTGGGCCACCATATCCCGAAAGGCTATATCTACTTTGCCATGGCGTTCTCGGTGATTGTGGAAATGCTCAATATTCGCTTTCGCAAGCGGGCTAAGCATGTGGTGCAGTTGCACCAGGCGCGAATTCCTGGCGAATAAACAAAGGCAAAATGGTTTTATCAATTTTTTGAATAAAACCACATGCAGCTGCTGCTCAAAAAAATCAATCTGGTCGGCAACTTATACAAAGCGCTGCACTACTTCATCACCAAAAACAAAGGCCGAACGGTCCGCCAGAAGGTCTTTTCGCTGCTGCACCCCACGGCCACCTCGGGGCCGCTGCACCGCTACATCGACCATGTGATCATTGCGGCGGTCTTGGTGTCTGTGGTCAGCATCATTTTGGAGACCGTGCCCGAAATTCACGCCATCTTCGGGCCTGAATTCAAGTTGCTGGAATGGGTGACTGTGGTGATCTTCACGGTCGAATACAGCGCACGCGTTTACAGCTGCTGTGAACTCGAAGAATACGCGCACCCCATCAAAGGTCGATTGCGCTACATGGCATCCATCAGCGCTTTGATTGACCTGCTGGCGGTCTCGCCGTTTTACTTTGACTTGGTCTTTCACGAAAACGTCGATCTGCGGTTTTTGCGCGTGTTTCGTTTGTCCCGTTTGCTCAAACTCACGCGCTACACCGGCACGCTCAACACACTCTTCAAAGCCGTGCAACGCGAACACCGGGTGTTGTTTGCCTCGGCGTTCATGATGTTGCTGTTGGTGATTTTGACGGCCAGCTTGGGCTTTGAACTGGAGCACACGGCACAACCCGACAAATTCGAGAGCATTCCAGCCACCATGTATTGGGCCGTGATTACCTTGGCCAGCGTGGGCTATGGTGACATCACGCCTGTCACGCCCTTGGGCCGCGCGATGACCGTGGTGATCAGTCTCATGGGCATTGGTATTTTTGCCATCCCCGCAGGTTTGATGGCCTCGGCCTTCACCGACCAGCTGCGCATCGACCGTGAAACATTTGAAAATGAATTCCGAAAAGCGGTCGCCGACGGTCGTTACTCTGCCCATGATCGCCAAGCACTGGATGCCGAAGCCGAGCGCCTGCACCTCACACCGCAAGACGTCACCCGCATCATGGAGCGCGTGCGCAACGAAATGCGCAACGTCGGCCACGACGTGACGGAAGGCCTAGACCCTGAGGTGATGCTGGAGCGCTACCGCCAACAAATCAGCAATCTGCGCAGCATGGCGCATGGCAAAAGTGCAGAGCAAATCAACACGCTGCTGACCGATGAATCGAAGTCAACCGCCGCTGAACGCGAAATTTGGCAAGCGCTTCGACAGAAGTAACGCCCTCGCTGAGCGAGCCTTACAGCAAGGCCAACGCATCTTGCGCAGCCACACGACCTTCATCGGTTGGTACCACCCAAACCTCCACGGCGCTGCCTGCCGTGTGAATGGCACACACCGCATCGCCCTTGGCGGCTTGATTCGCAACGGCATCCACGGATACGCCTAAGTAAGCCAACGCTTGCGCCACGTTTTGGCGCAACACAGCATCGTGCTCGCCAATGCCACCGGTGAAAGCCAGCACATCCAAGCCGCCTAAACAAGCCGTCAACGCGCCGGCTTCGCGCACCACGCGGTGCGCGAACAAGTCGGTGGCAAATTTCGCCGTGTCAGAACACGACGCACGCAAAGTGCGCATGTCGGCGCTTTCACCCGACACGCCCAACAGGCCACTTTGTTTGTAAAGCAACTTTTGAATTGCATCGTGCGTCCAACCTTGCTCCATCAAATAGAGCAACACGCCGGGATCCAATGCGCCGCTACGGGTGCCCATCATCAACCCATCCAAGGCCGAAAAACCCATGGTGGTGGCGCAACTCTCATGGGCGCGTGTGGCGCACAAACTGGCCCCATTGCCCAAATGCGCCATCAACGTGCGGCCACTCGAACGTAGCGATACACCTTGCAATACTTGACTCACGTATTGGTAAGACAAGCCGTGAAAACCATATCGGCGCACGCCTTGAGCGGTGAGTTGGCGGTCGATGGCAAACGTGGTTTCTAAAGGCGACAGTGTGCGGTGAAACGCGGTGTCAAAACACGCCACTTGCGGCACATCCGGAAATGACGCAGCAAATGCACGCACCCCCGCCAAGTTATGCGGCTGATGCAAAGGTGCCAACGCATTGAGCGTGGCCAATTGCGCCAGCACCTCAGGTGTCACACGCACGCTGGCTTTGAAAAACTGACCGCCATGCACCACGCGGTGCGCCACAGCCTGCACCTGCATGTGTGAAAAATGGGACATCAACAGCATGTCGAGCGCGCTGAGTGCGGCGTCGAACACATCTTGGTCTGGCAGCACCGCCACCTCGGTGACGGTCTTCGCTTGGCCTTTGGCGGCAAAACTGATGCAGGGCTCACCCGAAGGCTCTAAGCCTTCGATGTTGCCCGTGACTTCCGCCTCACCGATGGCTTGGCCTTGAATCGGATAGAGCGCGAACTTCAGACTCGACGAGCCTGCATTGACAGACAAAATGCTCATGCGGGATGGCTGCGGTAATGGTGGGCAATCAACTTGGCCAACAACGCTGAAGCGCTGCGTGTGGTGGCCGTGTCGGCGCGACTCGTCAGCGCAATCGGCACACGCGCCCCCAGCACCACGCCACAACCGGAAGCACCGCCTAGGTATTCGAGTTGCTTGGCCATCATGTTGCCCGACTCCAAATCGGGGGCCACCAAGATATCGGCTTGACCCGCCACGCGTGAGGCGATGTGTTTGATTTCGGCCGCGTGGACAGACACCGCGTTGTCGAAGGCCAAGGGGCCATCCAACAACCCGCCTTTGATTTGCCCGCGATCGGCCATCTTGCACAGTGCTGCGGCATCCAAGGTGGATGGCATGTTGGGGTTGACCGTTTCAACGGCCGCCAAGATTGCGACTTTGGGCTCGGCCACACCCATGATTTGCGCAAACAAAATCGCGTTTTGAACGATGTCTGCCTTCTCGGACAAACTCGGGGCGATGTTGAGCGCAGCATCGGTGATGTAGAGCGGCTTGGGGTAAGCGGGCGTCTCGAAGCGAAACACATGCGACATGCGACGGCCCGTGCGCAGGCCAGGCTGCATGACCACCGCGTGAATCAACTCATCGGTATGCAAACTGCCCTTCATCAAGGCTTCCAGCTTTTGGTCAGCTGCCATTTGCGCGGCAAGTTCTGCTGCGGCATGGCTGTGCGGGACGTCGATGATTTCGGCGTTGCCCAAATCAATGTTCGCCTCCTGCGCCAACGCACGCAGCTTTTTCTCAGGCGCGATCAACACCGCGTGGATGAGGCCTGCACGGTGTGCATCCATCGCCCCTTGCAAAGAGTCCGCATCACAAGGATGCACCACGCCACAACGCACCGCTTCCAGACCTGCCCCTTGCGCCAACAAATTGGCATGACGCTGCTCCGGATCGAACACGCTGATGTGGGGGGCTTGGATGCGCTGCATGCGCAATTTCTCGGCAGGTGCCATCACATGGGCCACACCGTACAACACGCGCTCACCTTTTTGATTCACCAAGGTGCAATCCAAATCGATGGTCTTTTTTTCCTCATGCTTGGCGGTACACGTCACGCTGACGGTCAAGGTATCGCCAATGCGCACAGGGCGACTGAAGTGCAGGTTTTGCTCCAAATAAATCGTGCCCGGGCCAGGAAAGGTGGTGCCCAACACGCTGGAGATCAACGCACCGCCCCACATGCCGTGACCAATGACGCCATGAAATAACGTGGCGTTGGCGTAAGCAGGATCGAGGTGTGCGGGATTGGTGTCGCCTGACACGGCGGCAAAGGCACGAATATCATCCAACGTGAGCGTGCGCACCAACCGTGCGGAGTGCCCGATCACGATGTCATCAAAGGTGAAATTCTCAAACCAAGCGGCGTCGAGGGTGAGGATGTTGGCAGGCGTGTCTGACATGAATTGAAGTTTCTGAATGATGCGAAAGACTCAAGCCACGGCGTGACTGCCTGCATCGACATAAATGGTTTGCCCCGTCATGCCGCTGGCGGCATCGGTACACAAGAAGGTGCTGAGGTTGGCGATCTCGTCCAACGTCACCAAGCGGCGCAATGGTGATTTTTGGATGTTGCCTTGCATCAAGTCATCAAACGCCTCAATGCCCGAAGCGGCGCGTGTGGGGATGGGGCCGGGCGACACCGCGTGCACGCGAATACCCTGCGGTCCCAGCTCAACCGCCATGTAACGCACCAACGATTCCAAGGCCGCTTTGACGGGCCCCATCAAACCGTAATGCGGCACTGCCTCATCGGCCCCCAAGTAGGTCATGGTGATCATGCTGCCCCCATCTGTCATGTGCGGCGCACACAGCTTTGCGAGCGTGGCAAACGAGTGGCATGACACCTCCATGGCGCGGGCAAAACCGACACTAGAGCTATCGATCACACGCCCATGTAAATCTTGTAACGGCGCCCAAGCGAGCGAGTGAATCACAAAATCCAAACGGCCCAACTTCGCTTGGGTGTAAGCCACCAAGGCCTCCAGCTCGCCAGCGTTTTCGATGTTGCACGTTTGTAAATCGATCCCAACAGCTTGAGTGAGCGGCGCCACGAAGGGACGCGCTTTGTCGTTCAAACACGAGGCCACCACCTCGGCCCCCATGGCTTGGGCTTGTCGTGCGCAGCCCCAAGCAATGCTGTGTTCATTGGCAAGTCCAAGGACCAAGCCTTTTTTGCCTGCGAGATGAAAGGAAGAAAGTGAGGGCGTCGTCATAGTGGCAATATTCAAAAAACGACCCCTGAATGTCAGGGGTTCAACAAAGCGTCGAGTCCGCCCAACGGTTCAAAACGACCCTCGATGAAACGCAGTCGTGTGGGCCCCATCATGGCACGTTGTTGCACCGAATGGAGCGGATCACCGGGGTAGCAAATGTGGCGCAAACCATCGGCATCAAAGGTTTCGGGCATCACGCGGGGGGGCTGCTGCTGTGCGGCTGCGCGCAACACGCTGGCCGCATCGGCGTAGCCTTGCAAACTGACCAGGGTCATGATTTGGGGTGGCGCCAATGACAACTCGCGTGCCCAGTATTTTTCGAGTGCGGCACGTGGCGTAAGCCAAATGCTGTCTACGGCTTCCACATTGTCATGAATCGGTGCTTGCCCGGCAGGCAAAGCCGCCACGAAAAATCGCGTGTCAAAGCGCTTGTTGGTCACCGAAGGCATGAGCGGGGTGATCCAACGCGACCACGGCGCCAAATGCTGGGTGTCAATGCGCAAGGCGGCATCTTGCAATACCTGCTCAAACCCTTGGCCCCCGTGCAACTGCTGCTGCCAGGCTTGACGCTGCAACGCATCGTGGGCCAACACTTGGCTATCGGCGTGGCGTGCATACAACACGCCACATTCTTCCAAAGACTCACGCACGGCAGCGACATACAAGCCAGCGGCCGTGTGCGCGTCTAAATCAGATTCGCCCAAAGACTGGTGCAAGGCTTGGGGCGTACGGTCCAAGTGGTTGTGCAAACTCGGCGCGCAATCGGCCTCATCAAGCTTGCCCCCTGGGAACACATAAGCGCCCCCCAACACCGCCGAAGCGGCATGGCGACGCAACAAGAACACCTCCAACCCCACCTGAGGCGTATCACGCAACAAGATGACGGTGGCCGAAGCACGCGCTGGACTGGTCACCACTTCACTGTTGAGTTGCATCATGTGAGGAAAGATCGTTTGATAAGTTACTTGTTAGGGTAAGCGATGTCGACGCGGCGGTTTTGCGCCCAAGCGGCTTCGTCATGACCTTCTGCGCGTGGTTTTTCGCTACCAAAGCTCACAGGTTCGGCTTGCTTGTCGCTCACGCCGTAAACCTTCAAAGCACGCGCCACGGCTTCTGCACGCTTTTGGCCCAAAGCCAAGTTGTACTCACGGCCACCGCGCTCGTCGGCGTTGCCTTCAAGACGCACCGACACGTTGGGCTTGCTTGCCAAGTATTTGCCTTGACGCTCCAAAACGGGGGCATCGCTGGCTTTCACAACGAATTGGTCAAAGTCAAAGTAGACGCTGCGTTGTGTGGAAATCAGGCTGTTGGGGTTCAAGTGATCGGCCACCACCGCCATCACGGTCGACTCAGCCCCTGGTGCTGGAGCCACAACTTTGCCTGTCACCTCAGCGGTGTTGTCCAGTTTGGTGGAGCTACAAGCTGACAAAAAAGCCAGAGAAATGAAAGAAAGGAGAGCAATGTGGCTTTTAGACATGAAATGAGTTTTTACAAAAATTAACACTCAAATTTTAACGGTCAGTTTTAATCAAAACGTCCACATGCGGCGCTGCCATCTCTGTAAAGAGCCGTACTCAGCAAGCAAAAACGACAAACAAAGTCAATTAATTTTGATATTTTTAACTGAATTGATGGAATTCGACACAATCGAATCCATAATTATTTTCTCCAATTTTGTTTCGTTTTTACAACCGTGATCATTAAAAAGTACTAGTTTGATTGATTTTCTTGATTTTGGAGTTACATTCGTATGCAAGTTAGCGGATTGATGCCCCTCACTCCTTTTGTTCGCAGTCGATGTCTGAAAGCAAAGAATGTCCAGTTTTAAAATTTTGATCACCAGCCAAAAAGGCGGCGTCGGCAAAAGTACCGTTGCCGCCAATTTGGCTGCATTTGTGCGCCGCCTCGGCAAATCGGTCACCTTGATTGACTTTGACACCCATGCCTCCTCCAGCAACTGGCTCAACCGTGCGCCAGAAATTGGGGTCTCCGTGCAGCACCATCTTTTGCCACTCGAGCAAGGCGGGAAACGCCCTATTTTGGATGCGCGACTGCATTTGCGTCGTGCGGCCGAACGCGCCGACGTGGTGGTGTGCGACTTGACTTGGACCGACGCAATTGCCAGCGAATTGATGCTTGAGTTCGACTTGGTGATTGTCCCAACTTCTGTGTCCGAAATTGAACTTTCAGCCACGGCTGGGTTTTTAAATCGTCATCGTTGGGTGTTTGACACCATCATCTTGCACAGCGCCCCCACATTACTGATGTGCCCAACGCGTGTGCATGCCGAGCAACTACGCAGCGACGTTTTCTCAAACCAACGCTTCCCCGTCAGCTTCATGCTGGCTCCCCCTGTGTTGGAAGCTCAATCAGCACGCGACATGTTCGAACGCGGCTACTTGATCGACTTGCCGGATGCTTGTGGCGCATCCTTCAACGAATTTGGCAAAGCGGTGATGGCTGCGCTGGATATGCGACAAGCCAACCTCGCTTCACGTGAAGCCAACAAGACAACCACCAACTTGAGCTCGATCGTTCGTCAGCCGCTGCACCAACCCACGGCCAGCAAAATGGTCACCGTCTCTAGCCAAGCCTCCATTTTAGGACGGCACCGTTTGCAAAAAATGCGCGCAGACGCGACCTCTGGCAAAAGCACCTTGGTCCCCGCTCAAGCCACCACCAACAGCTTGACCTCGATGAGGATTCCACAATTTTTTAAACGTATGTCCATGGGAATGAGCACAAAATGAGCGCCGAACCACAATTTTTGTCTTTCACGGGATTGAAGCAATACACCCCCAACCAAGGTTGGAATGAGCCCAAACCCATGGCTCCCCCCGCCCCGCCCACGCTTGTGAAAAGCGTGCCAGACAATGTGCCCACATTGACTGAGCCCTTAGATGCGGGTCTTGGTGAAGCCAAAAGCAACGTCTTTGACCCGCTGATTCATGAGCTGTTTGACCAGTTGCGCGTCTCCCCGACGGACGAGCTGACGCAAACTTGGCGCACCATCGCAGCAGAAGTTAACCTGCTGAGCCAACGCATGGCGCTGCAACGCGAACTGCAAGAGCGGCTCAGCCACCTCGATCAAGATTTGGCGGAACTCAGAGCCAATATCATGTCGCATCTGCAAGAGGTCCAGCAAGCCGCTGATCAGCAACTGTCTTCTGCACGACTGCGCGCAGAAGTTTCAGCCTTGGCGCAATCCAAATTAGCGGCGAAACTGCACGACAAGCTTTAATCCCCCTCACGCTAAGGAGCGCACCCATGCTGGACAAACTCAATCAGATTTATCCGGTGCGCTACACAGCGTTCATTGCCTCTGTGGTTTTGTTGATCTTCACCTTGCTTGGCGCGGGTGTGACTGGGCTCAGCGCATGGTGGCCCCTTTTGTTTTTGATATTGAGCGGCATCGGCTGGTACGACTTGCAGCAAACGCGCCATGCGATTTTGCGCAACTACCCCGTGATTGGGCATCTGAGGTTCATGCTCGAAACCATTCGTCCTGAAATTCGGCAGTACTTTTTAGAGTCCGAGACTGACGCGTCGCCCTTTTCTCGTGCCCAACGCACCTTGGTCTATGCACGCGCCAAGGGTGAGTCAGACAAACGTCCATTTGGCACACAGCTTGACGTTCGCAGCATTGGCTACGAATGGATCAACCACTCCATTGCACCGTCCAAGTTAGAACACCATGACTTTCGCGTGATGGTGGGAGGGGCAGACTGCACCCAGCCCTACAGCATGAGCCTCTTCAACGTCTCGGCCATGAGCTTTGGCGCTCTGAGTGCCAACGCGATCATGGCCTTGAACCTAGGCGCCAAATTGGGCGGATTCGCACACGACACCGGCGAGGGGTCTATCTCGCGCCATCACCGCACACACGGCGGTGATTTGATTTGGGAAATCGGCTCTGGCTACTTTGGTTGTCGCGGTGCGGACGGACATTTCAGCGCGGATCGCTTTGTCGAAAATGTACGTTCGCCACAGGTGAAGATGGTGGAAATCAAGCTCAGTCAAGGTGCCAAACCAGGTCACGGCGGCGTGCTACCCGGCCCCAAAGTCACCGAAGAAATTGCTGAAGCACGTGGTGTGAATGTCGGTGAAGACTGCGTGTCACCCGCCAGCCACAGCAGCTTTTCAACACCTTTGGAATTGATGCAATTTGTGCAACAGCTGCGCACCTTAAGCGAAGGCAAGCCAGTAGGTATCAAGCTCTGTATTGGTCATCCATGGGAATGGTTTGGCATCGTCCAAGCGATTCGTGAAAGTGGCATTGCGCCAGATTTCATTGTGGTTGACGGCGCCGAAGGCGGCACAGGTGCAGCGCCCTTGGAGTTTTCAGACCACATGGGGATGCCGCTGCAAGAGGGCTTGCGTTTGGTGCACAACACCTTGGTTGGCGTAGGCTTACGAGACAAAATTCGCATCGGTGCGAGCGGAAAAATTGTGAGTGCCTTTGACATGGCACGCGCCTTGGCATTGGGCGCCGATTGGTGCAACAGTGCGCGCGGCTTCATGTTCGCTTTAGGGTGTATCCAAGCCCAAACTTGCCACACCGGCAACTGCCCCACAGGCGTCACCACACAAGATCCACAGCGTCAAATGGCCTTGGTGGTACCCAGCAAAGCCGAACGCGTTCACCAATTCCACGCCCACACCCTCGAAGCCCTGCAAGAGTTGATGCAAGCCTCAGGTCTTCACAAACCCAGCGACATCACGCCCCGCCACATCATGCGCCGAGTCAGTGAAAGGCAAACCCTGCATTTATCGGAACTCGTGGACACCGTAGCAACAGGCGCGTTGCTTCAAGCAGACCTCAGCGCCCTCCCCCCCGTCTACCAAGACTGGCCACAAGCCAGTGCGGCGCGCTTTTAATCAGGAACGCGAGGGTACTGAATCGGGCGATCTTTAGGGGGCGCAGATGCCGCCGCCTTCGCCTTTTCTGCTGCCGCCTTATCGGCCGCAGCTTTGTCAGCAGCGGCTTTCTCTGCCGCTGCTTTTTCAGAGGCGATACGTACAGCAGCGGCCCGTTCGGCGGCTAACTTTTCGGCAGCAGCACGTTCTGCAGCGGCTTTTTGCAAGGCCATGCGTTCTGCAGCGGCAGCACGCTCAGACGCCAATGCTTTGTCTGCTGCCGATGTCGCAGCGGCCGCTTTCTCGGTGGCCTTGCTGGCTGCGCGTTCGGCAGCAGCGATGGCTTTGTCATGCGACTGGGTCGAGGTGTTCAAGTCTTGTTTGAGCTTTTGAATTTCATTCAACAGCGTTTGCGTGCTCGGCCCTGACGGCGCAACGCTGGCAGGCTGACGCGATGACGACTGGCTCGCCGATTGCATCTTGCCCTCCATCGACTGCAATTTGGTTTCTAAACCTTGCAGTTGTTTTTGCATGGCTTGGAACTTGGCATCGCTGACTTTGTTGGACTGGTCAGCGATGCTTGTGGGCATGGCTGTCAAAATTTTGCTCAGTTCGTCCAAACGGCTGGCTACTTGGGTTTGTGTCGCAGTCAGCGCATCTTGTTTGTCGGTCAACTCCGAGAAGTCCGAGTTGGTTTTACCAATGGCTGTCAAACTGGCATCCACTTCGATCACACGCTTGGCCATCGCATAAATCATGGTGTCGAGCTCTTTGATCGACTTGGTCATCTTCAAACTGATGCCCAAGAAAATACCAATCGCCACCAGCAAACAGACCACGAACACGCCCAACACAATGCGTGAATGCAAGATGTTGCGACGGTTGGTGGTTTGAATCTTCACCACCACCGCACGCATCGTGGCGCTGATGTCAGCGGCTACAGAAGCCGAGCGTGTGGACACCTCGGCGGAGTCGAGCACCACCGACGTTAATTCTTCAATCTGTCGTGCAACTTCGTTGCTATCTAGCGATTGACTGGCGATGTCTCGCAGACGATCCGCCGTCGCAGCCACATCCACCAAGGGAGCTTTCTCGCCATCGGCGGGTTGTTGGGCGTCATCAGCCATGGTCAAACCTTTATCTTGGAACTGTTTGCAAGTCGATCCAGCTTGTCGTTCAAAGAACTGATCTGGCCCGAGAGCTTGCCCATGCGGGCTTGCATCATCTCTGCACGTTTATCGGCTTCAGCGGATCGAACTTGAACGACCGCTTGAATTGCGGGCTCAGCATCGGGCGCGTCGAGACTTAACGCAGATGCGTGGATGGGATCCTCATCGTCAGACTCATCAATTTCTGCCAAAGGCATCAAATCGGTCAACGTAGGAACTTCAGACAAGACCTGCGCAGACACGCTGACGGCATCTTCAGGTAAATCGGGTACTTCGATTTTGGGCAACGTTTCGGGATCGTAGCCTTTGGCGAAAGGGACCGTGTCATCCGCGCGAACCACCTCGCCTGCAGGTTTTTTCGAGGCAAGCTCAACCTCATCCGCGTCGGGAATTTCAATCTCATCTTCGAATTTCTTCGAATCTGTGTCTCCGGTAATTCTCATAATTTATTCCCTCTCAGGGCTTGTTAAATTGGGATTTCAGCGCTTTCGTGCTGCGCAACCAACCTTTAGATAGCAAAGGACTTGTCTGCATAAATGCATCGGCTTGAGCTTTGGTCGCAAAGGGTCCAGCCAGCAAAATAAAGTAGCGTTTGTCCGTGTCCTTCTTTGGGGCACGAACGACACGAGATTTGGCATAAATCGCATTGCTGCGCTTAAAGGCAGCGATGTCCGCCTCGGTGTCAAACGCGGCCAATTGCACCACGTAGCCATTGGCAGGCAATTGGTCAACCCACGCATCATCAGGCTGTGCAAGCGGCTCTTTGGGCGATGGTTTTTCAGCCACTTTAGGGATAGGCTTTTCAATCACCTTCGTCGGTGAAACCACTGGGGTGGGAACAACAGCGACAACAGGCGGCGCACTGGCAACAGGTAACGTCGTACTGGCAGCCAACAAAGGCAACGCAAGGGGCGCAGAGGCAGGGACTGTCGCTGCCGCAGAAGCCACACTGGCGGTCGCTGATGCCACATCTGCCACAGCACTGGCGGGTTCAAGTGCTGAAGCCAAAGCGGCGGCACTGGCAGCAGCTGCCGCACTTGCCGCCGAAGCCGCGACATCTGCATCCTGTGCAGAAATAATGGCAGCAGGCGTGCCGCGCAGCAAGTACTTCTTAAAGGCTTCCACCTCGCGCATCACCAAATCTTGGTACATCAGACCAAAAGCCCCCAACGACAGCAAGAAAACCAACACGAGCCAACCCCACGGCGATTTGGTCGGACGCTTGAACACCTCAACATCGGCGGCAGGCGGCGTCACCAAAACATCACTGGCATGCAGCGCGGGTTCGCGAGAAACGTCGCTAACAGGGGTCGCGGGCAATGCCGCTGCGCCAGCTAGAAACGTCGCGGCGGACTGGCTGGACTCCGCAGTCAAAGGCAAGATGCTGGGCGCAGGTGGCAGAGGCTCTAGGGTGGGTGGAAGTTTGTCGCGCTGACCAAACCCAGGTACACGCCAAGAGGTTTTGGTTGGCAATTTCAACGGTTCAGCGTCAACTGGCGCCCCGCTATCGGGTGCCGAGGGGGCCAAAAATGGGTTCAACGTGGGCTCAATTTGGGCAGGCGCATCTTTGGGAGATTCAGCCACCCAATCGGTTAGCGGTTTTTTCGCCTCGCCCGCTTGGGTTTCCACCTCCCACTGCAAGAGGTTTTTACCGAAAGCCCCGAGCTTGCTTTGGTACGCATCGGCACTGTTGATCAACAAAATCACGTTGATGTTGCCCGCAGGAAAGCCATTCACCAATCGCGCCAACAACTGCAACTCGAAATCTTGCATCAAGATCGAGTCACGAAAAATCAAAAACCGGCGTGGCGCGTGCTTTTTGTCTTTCTCAAGCGCTTGATTCAGCGTGAGCTCCGACAAAATTTCGTTGAACTTTTGCACCAAGCGTTCGGAGTTCGTGGAAAAACAAAACTCCACTTGGTGATTGCCTTTGGCACGCAATCGTTCTTCAAATAAATTGCCGTAGTAGTCGAGCACCATGTCGTGCTCACTCAGGACGGCCAAGTTGATACTCCCCTCGGTCAAAGACTTGAGGAGAATTTCAAACCGGAGCCGGTCACCGGGGCTTTGGAAAATATCTGTCATGGTGGCTCAGTGGGGTCTTAAGCGTTCATGGCTTTGCCGTTGGCATCGAACTTCATCTCGTCGGGGATGGACGGATCGGGTTTGATCACATCGTGTCCTCGACCATACGACTGATTCAAGCTGAACACATAGGCGATCACCTGCGCGACGGCGTGGTACAAAGCCTCTGGAATCGGGTGATCCAGCTTCGTCGTGAAGTATAAGGCGCGAGCCAGCAAGGGCGCCTCAAACAAATACACCCCATGCTCTTTGGCTTCCTCACGAATTCGGGCCGCCAAACCATCTTCACCTTTGGCCACCAACATCGGCGCGCCGTCCCCTGTCGGGTCGTACGACAAAGCCACCGCAAAGTGCGTGGGGTTGGTGATGACCACATCTGCGTCCTTCACCTTGGACATCATTTTGTTGTTCAAGATTTCGTGCTGACGACGGCGAATTTGACCTTTGACCTCGGGGTTACCTTCCGAGTTCTTCATCTCGTCACGCACCTCTTGCTTGGTCATCTTCAACTTCTTGTTCAGCTGATGACGCTGCAACGGCACATCCACCAAAGCGACCAGCACCAAGCCGAGGCTCAACCAAAAACAGGAGTCCACAATGATGGTGCCCGCCACTTTGATGGCGGGGCTCAAGTCCATTTGTGAGATTTGCGTGAGGTCTTGCAAGTTGTTCATGACCGAGATCAACAAGATCGCCCCCACCAACACAAACTTCACCAGCGCCTTGCCCAAATTGATCGCGGCTTGAGGTCCGAACATGCGCGCCAGCCCCGTCATCGGGTTGAGCTTGTTGAACTTGGGCATCGCCAAACTTGGGGCGAAGATGAATCCGCCCGCCAAGGTCGTCGACAAAATAGCGATGACGTACAAAATAGCCATCAACGGCAAGATGATTAAAAAGCCGTCCACGATCGAGCTGCCAAAAATAGCGGGCAGCAGCTCTGCCTTATCAACGACGAGCCGATCAAACTGCAACTGTTTTTTGAACAAGTTGCCCATGCTGTTGAACAAGTACTGCCCCATCATGGTGAAGAACAGGGTGGCGATGACCATCATGGCAGCAGGCGCAATCTCTTGCGAACGAGCGATCTGACCATCGTCGCGGGCCTTTTTGATCCGCTGCGCCGTCGGTTCTTCGGTTTTGTCTGCGCCGCTTTCTTCTGACATGTCAGCTGGCTCCTAAAAACGACCGAAGCACCATGAACGCCTGCGCCCACACCCATTGGATGCGTGCCACGTTATTGCCCATGGAGAAAATCAAGATGACAAAGCCCGTCAAGATCAAGGCAGGAAAGCCCACCGTGAAAATGTTCAAGCTGGGTGCAGCACGAGCCACAAAACCAAGGCCAATGTTGATGAACAAAAGCGTCATCATGACGGGCAGCGCGATCAGCAAAGCGCCCAAAAACATCATGGCGCTCCAGTTGATCATCTTGCCCAGCATGTCTTGGCTGAAAAACGGCTGACCAATGGGAATAAGCTGGAACGACTCCAGCACCAAACCAAACACAATCAAATGGCCGCCCATGCCCAAGAACACCAGCGTGCCCAAGATGTTGAAGAACTGAGAGATCACGGGCACGTTGCCCATGTTGGGGTCCATCATGTTGGCAATCGACAAGCCCATGGAGCCCGACACCGCTTGGCCCGCCACCACCATCGCCGCCGACGCCACTTGCGACACCAAGCCCATGGTCAAGCCAATCAAAATTTGACGAAAGATCTCCACCAAGCCGTCGGCACTGAGCGGGTCAATGCGCGGAATATCGAGCTGCTGCGACACCAAAAATGCCATCGAAAACCCAAGCAGCACGCGAATGCGCATGTTGACCGCACGGATTGAAAAAATAGACGTGAACGCCAGAAACGCCGACAAGCGCAACATCGGCCAAATGACGACCAAAAACTTGTCTAGGATTTCAATGAGTGAGGCGTTCATGCGCAGCAGGTGTTACACGAACAAACTGGGGATGCGGGTGAAGATGCCCTTGGTGTAGTCCACCATGGTGTTGATCATCCAGCCACCGGCAACTGACATGGTCAAACCAATGCAGATCAACTTCGGGATGAAACTCAACGTCTGCTCGTTGATGGAGGTCGCGGCCTGGAAAATACCCACGACCAAACCCACGACCAAGCCCACAGCCAACAAAGGCCCAGAAATCAGCATGGTCATCCACAAGGCTTGACGGGCTAAATCGACGACGGTTGCTGTATCCATGGCGTCTCTCCTTAAAACACAAAGCTGTTAGCCAGCGACGCCATGAGCAGCGTCCAGCCATCGATCAGCACAAACAACATGAGCTTGATGGGCATCGAAATGATCATGGGCGACAACATCATCATGCCCATCGACATCAACACACTGGCGACGATCAAGTCGATCACCACAAACGGGATGTAAATCAAGAAGCCAATCGTGAACGCGCTTTTGATCTCGGAGGTAATGAAAGCGGGCATCAACGTCGTGAACGGCACTTGTGCGGCGTCTTGCAACTCACGACGGTTGGAGATTTGCATGAACATCGCAATGTCATCTTCACGGGTCTGCTTGGTCATGAAGTCGCGCACAGGGGCTTCGGCTTTCATGAGGGCTTTGTCGAAATCGAGGTTGCTGTTCATGTAAGGACCAATGGCCTCTTTGTAGACCTGCTCAAACACAGGCGACATGATGAAAAACGTCAAGAACAAAGCCAAGCCGACCAACACGGTGTTGGGCGGCGTTTGTGCCGTACCCAGCGCTTGGCGCAAGATCGACAACACAATGATGATGCGCACAAACGAGGTCATCATCAGCAACATCGACGGCAGCAGCGTGAGCGTGGTCATCAAGCCCAGCAATTGCAGGCTCATGCTGTACTGTTGGCCGCCTTTACCGCCGCTCACGTTCACCATGGGCAGACCTTGGGCATGACTGATCACGGGCAAGGACATCAAGGCGAGCAACAGCACGCCCAAGATGACATAAAGAATCTTTTTGGTGATCGGCTTACGCAACATGGTCGCCCCCTTCTGTCCACGTGTGCAAGGTCTTCACCTCGCCTGGGCTGACGCTGGTGAGCACCATTTGGTTGTCCACTTGAATCAGCACAATCTTGTGTTTCAAGCTCAGGGGCAAGGCTTCTTTCACCTGAATGCGGCGGTCCGAAGTCACACCGTTGCCCATCGCGCGGTTGCGTTTGACCCACCACAGCGCCGCACATAACAACAGCAGCACCCCCAAGGTGCTGGCGAAGAATTGGCCCCAATCGAAACTTTGCATGATGAATTTCCTGTGCGCACTGACGCTTTTCCGACACTTGACGTGCCTGTACCTAGGATATCTTGCAAACTGCGTGCCAAGTTTTACTGACGCTATAGTCATTCCATGCAACAACTCAAAGCACTCCTCATCAGCGCGGCTTTGCTGGCCAGCAGCTTGGCCCAAGCTCACAACTTGACCGCCATTGGCTTGTTTGACATTGGCACCTTTTACGTCGATATGGACACCCTGACGCGCACAGGCGAAGTCAGCAAAATCTGGACGGCGTTGGATTACCGCGATCCACAAGTCAATCAACACAACAAAAAGACTTACAAATCGACGCGGATGCAGATGGAGTTCAACTGCAAGCACAGCACGGTGCGCACCCTAGCACTGTCGTACCACAGCGGCACACGGTTGACTGGTGACATTTTGTCCAGCGAAGGGGTGATTGGTGCATTCGAGCCCGTGCCACCGGACACACCAGTTTTCAGAATCATGCGTTTGGTGTGCTGAGGGCGCGGCAATGAGCGCATGGCGTGATTTGTTGCACGCAGGAGGCACAGGCGGTTTAAGCTGGCATTTGCAAGCCTGGCGCGCACAAACACGCTGGCAAGCCACGGTGAATCACCTCGATGCGTTTTTGGACAAGGTGCACCCAAACAGCCAACACTTGCTGCTGATCGGCGGCAGCGCGGGCTGGATGATGCCGCCCAGCTGGCTGGCCCGATTTCAACGGATTGACGCCTACGACATTGACCCCCTCGCGGGTCGACTCTTCACACGACGACACGGCGCTCACCTGAAACAACACGGGGTTCAAGTCACGCACCACCGCCAAGACGCACTCGCCACCCTGCCCGAGTTGTTGCGCCAGCACCCCGACGCCTGTGTCTGGTTTGACAACGTGCTGGGCCAACACCGATTTCGCGTCGGCGATGTGGCCCGTGCTGAAAAAGACCTTGGGGAATTGAAGGTGACCTTGGCTGGCCGCCATTGGGGCAGCGTGCACGACTTGTACTCGGGCCCCACACAGGGACAAGCACAGCCAGAAGCTGTGATGCCAAGATTCAAAGTGATCGGTTCACCCGGCGCCGATATCTCGCAAGCCTTGCTCAGCAGCGTTGGCGCCAAAGGGGAATGGCGCGACCACTTGACGCAAGACGTGTTCCCAACAGGCACCGCGACGCACTTGATCCCATGGGCCTTCCGACCCGCCGACTGGCACTGGTTGCAGGCAGGCTGGGTGACGGGTGAGTTGACGGGTTAAGACTTGAGGTTGTAGAGCATCACGCCAGCGGCATCCATCTCGCGCTGTTCGCGTTTTTGGTGAAAGGCACGCACTTGCTTGAGGTCTTGCTCCATCAAGGTTTCCATCTGAATGCGTTTTTTCTCAGCGGCCAACAGCAGGAATTTTTTGTCGTCTAAGTCTTGGTTGGCTTTGGCCAAGTCGGCATCCACACGCAAAACCAGCGCTTTGACCTGTTGCATAAAACCGCGATAGTTCAAAGTCTCTGCCATGCTGTGCAGCTTCTTTTCAGCTTCCTTGGACCGATGCACGTAATCGAGATAGAGCATTTCCATGCGCTCACGGCTTTGCTCCAAATGCGCCACACGTTCGCGCGACTTGACCACTTCAGCTTGCGCCTCTTCACACTTTTCTTTGGCTTTTTTCGCCAAGATCGGCCAAGCGGCGCGGGGCTTCATGACAAGATGTGGCGCAGTTGATCGCGCGTGACTTCGTAGTCTTCAGGCGCGTGCATCTCTTGGCGCAAAAAAGTCACCATGTGATCACGCAAGCGAATGGCTTCATCGAGTTCGGGATTCGAACCATGTTCATAGGCGCCGACCTGAACCAAATCAGCGTTTTGTTGGTAGACCGACCACAAGCGTCGAAACTTGTTGGACTGACGCAAATCCTCTGGACTGACCAAGGTTTGCATCACACGAGAGATGGAGCCATTCAAATCAATCGCAGGGTAATGCGCTTGGTCAGCCAAACGACGAGACAACATGACTTGGCCATCCAAAGAAGCGCGTGCGATGTCCACGATCGGGTCAGAGGCATCGTCGCCTTCGGCCAAGACTGTGTAGATCGATGTGATGGAGCCAAAGCCATGACGGCCCACGCCACCACGCTCGATCAAGTTAGGCAACAACGCAAACACCGACGGCGGGTAGCCTTTGGCCGTAGGGGGTTCGCCAATGGCCAAACCAATTTCGCGCTGCGCATGGGCCACACGGGTCAAGCTGTCACACAGCATCAACACGTTTTTGCCTTGGTCACGGAAATACTCAGCAATCACGTGCGTCATGTGCGTGGCTTTGAGGCGCAGCACGGGCGACACGTTGGCCGGCGCCGCAATCACGACTGACTTGGCCAGGCCCTCATCGCCCAACGATTCGGCAATGAACGCTTGCACTTCGCGACCGCGTTCACCGATCAAACCAATCACCACCACGTCGGCTTTGGTGAAACGGGTCAACATGCCCAAGAGCACACTCTTACCCACACCAGAACCGGCGACCAAACCAATGCGTTGACCACGGCCAATTGTCAACACGCTGTTGATGGCTTTGACACCCACATCCAAAATCGTGTCGATGGGACCACGCTCCATCGGATTCAACGGGCAGCCCAACAAACTCAGCTGATCAGGCAAATGCGGCAGAGGACGACCGTCCAGAGGCTGGCCTCGGCCATCAATCACACGCCCCAACAGACCTGCGCCCAAGCGAACTTGACCAGAGTTGTTCATGACCCGCACGGTGTCCCCTGGGCCGACGCCGACAGGATCGGTGAAAGGCATCAGATACAAGGTTTTGTCGTTGAAGCCCACCACCTCGGCTTCGACACGGTGGCCATGTTGACCCAGCACTTCGCAGCAGGCCCCCAAGGGAGCCATGATGCCGCGCGTCTCCAGCGTCAAGCCGACCAAACGCACCAGCGTGCCGCTGCGCTTGGGGTCGGGAACACGCAGTTTGGGCAGCGTGGCGCTGACTTCTTTGCCAAAGTCGAGCATGCTTATTTCACTTCAATCATGCCGCGGATCACGGCAGCCACACGGCTTTGGTCTTGGTGCACCACCATGCGCACCACCCCCACTTTGTCTTCGTAGCTCTTGGCCCCATTCAGCAACTCCGGCGGAATGGTGGGCTTGGCCGAATTCTTTTTCTCACGTTTGATGCGCTCTTTGATGTCATGCAAAGACTCGCCTTCGCCAATTTCAATCTCGCCTGGGGCTAGGTCAGCCGATGGTGCATCTGGGCTTGCCTCGGTCTGCGAAGCCGCCGAGACATCACCCGCCGTGGCCTGAACATCGCCTGATGCGCTCACACCCTCTGCCGTCGGAGCATCTGAAACAGAAGGAGCGGTTGAGTCACCCACATCTAGTGCCTCTGGCGAGGCTGACGCATCCGTCCCGCCCTCTGCCGCAACAGGTGGTGCTGGCAAAGCCAAGGGCTTGCGACGCTCAGGCAACTCCAACAGCAGCTGCTGGTAGCGAATTTTTCCTGTGCGCTGCGATGCCACCTCTTGCGTGGCGCGCTGCACATGTGCTTGCACCGACTCAATCAAAGCACGCTGCATGTCTTGTGGATTGGCATTGCTCGTCAACATGTTCAACATGATGGGACGCACCACAGTGACCACAATCACCATGAAAATCAGGCCCATCAACAGGGTATTGAGTACGTCAGGGATGTACATCCGTCGCCTCCTCGATCACTTCTTCGGTCTCTTCTTGCGTAACCTCAGGGGCCTCGGACTTCGCCAAAGCCGATTGTTTGCGCCAGCTGTCTACGTCGATCAACATGGTGCGTGCCAAGGCCTCTAAGCGATGCTCCACCAAGTCTTCAACCACCATGTCGTTGGCAAACACACGCACACTGCCCGGTTTCATGTCGTGCACCGCATCCAAGCGCATGCCTTGGATAAAAGCGCAGCCCTCAGCTTGCAAACGCGCTTTGTCTTCTGGATGGAGTTCCACCACCACCGCGCCCTTGGCGGGGTGGTCTAAATCGTCCAAACAACGTTGCACCAGTTGCTCGATGGCATGGCTGGAGGTACGCAGCTCGCACTTCACCACTTGCTCGGCCAAATGCAGGGCCAAGCGTTTGAGGGGTTCAAAAAATTGGGTAGGGTCTTCGAGCAACGCGTTGAGCTTGGCAGACACCTCGGCCATCACGTCATTTTTAGCGGTGACTTCTTGCTCTGCCAATGCTTGCGCTTCGCGCGCTTGCTCTTCCGCCAAAGCGAGGCCCTCTTTCATACCTTGCTCGCGACCTTCGGCCAAGCCCTGTTCGAGTCCTTGTGCCAGCCCTTGCTCGATGCCTTGGGCCAAACCTTGTTCAAGACCTTGCGCCATGCCCTGCTCGACGCCTAGGGCCAAGCCTTGTTCGAAGTGCTGCGCCTCGCGCTGAGCAACCTCATCGGCCGCAATGCCGGCGGGCGTTGCAGCCTCAAGCGCTGAGTCTGCTGGCTCTGCAGCCGGATGTGTGGGGTCATTGGACACGTCGTCGTCAGCAGACACCTGCTGCTCAACATCCGATTCAGCCTGCGCCATGTCTTGACCGGCCGTTTGATCGGCCAACGCATCTTGCGCCAATTCAGACACAGCTTCTTGTGCGGCTTGCTCTGGCTCATCGTTGGTTGTATGAGCGGCATCAGCAGACGCAGCGTCTGGTGACACAGCATCTTCTTGCAAAGTCGGCGCAGACTGAGCAGCTCGCTTTACCTCAGGCGCTTCATACACATCCAGCACAAAAGGCAAATGTGCGTTAGCGCTGGCAGCCTCTTGCTCTTCCAAAGCTTTTTTAGCCAGTGCGTGTTGTTTCTTGACATCGTCCCACAGGCTGAACGCACGCTGTGCGCTCTCGGACATGGCATCGTGCGACACCGGATGATCGTCAAGCACAAAACCCGAGCCATGAAGGCCAAAGTCATCGTTGGCGAAGCCTTTCGCCTCGGCCCCCTGCCAGCGGCTAGTGCTAAAACCGCGAGAGGTCTCCTCAGGCAACACGCCTAAATTAGGGTGCCACACCTTGGTGGGGCGTGCGGGGTTAGGCCGATTAAACAAAGTCGGCGCCTCCCAAAACCAGCTCGCCGGAATCCGACAGCTTGCGCGCCATGCGCATGATCTTCTTCTGTGCTTCTTCCACGTCTGCCATACGCTGCGGGCCTTTGGCTTCCATGTCATCACGGAACATGCCACGCGCACGTTCGGACATGTTGTCAAAGAAGCGGTCTTTCACGCCATCGCTGGCACCTTTGAGGGCCATCATCAACATGTCGGGCTCGACGTTGCGCATGAGCACCTGAATACCTTTGTTGTCCACGCTCATCAAGTTCTCGAACGTGAACATGTTGTCTTGAATCTTGAGCATCAAGTCGGGGTCGATTTCGTTCAAACCATTCATGATGCTGGCTTCCAACGCGGTCTTGGTCAAGTTCATGATCTTGGCCGCCGCCTGCACACCGCCAAAACTCGACGACTGGGCCGACGCGCTCTTGGAAAACTGCTGCTTCATGATCGACTCCAGCTCGGCCATGGCAGAAGGCTGAACTGTGTCCAAACTGGCCACACGCTGAATCACTTCGGCGCGGGTATCGGGCGGCAAATAGTTCAACACATCGGCTGCGACTTCGCTCTCCAGCAGCGACAAAATGATCGCCACAACTTGCGGGTGCTCGCCACGGATCATGTCGGCAATGCCGCGCGCATCCATCCAGCTCAAAATATCCAAACCTTTGGTACCTTGGTCGGGCATGATGCGGCCCAACACAGAAGCAGCCTTGTCGTCGCCCAAAGCGCGTCGCATCACGTTTTCCACGTAATCGGTGTTGCCCATGCTCAAGGTGGATTGCTTCTTCAAGTGCTCCACAAATTCGTCAAGCACCACGTTCACAGCGTCTTGCGAAAAATCGGCCACAGACACCATGGCACCGCCCAGTGCTTGGACTTCTTTGGGGTTCAAAAACTTGATGATGTCTGCGGCTTGCTCTTCACCCAACAGCAGCATCAACACTGCTGCACGTTGGGTCGAAGTGATGTTGGCAAGCTCGGCGCGCAGCGCCTCGGTCATCACAATCGCGTTGTCGTTATCAGCCATGGTTTTTCCTCAAACTTATTCTTTTAGGCAGCTGGGCGAATCAGCGCTTTGAGCACACCCGCCACACGGGTGGAGTCTTCTGCCACGATCATGCGAATCAACGCAACTTTGTCATCATACGAGTTGGCCGTGTTCAACAAGTCTGCAGAAATCGATTGTTTCTTAGGTTTGAGGCTGGCCATGCGGGCTTTGACTTCTTCCAGCGTTTCGCCTTCTTGAATTTCGATCTCAGCGGTTTCGGCTTCAGGGCCCAAAGCTGCTTTGGCCTCTTGCTTGATGCGCTCTTGCTCAGCCACGGCAGCTTCAGCAGCCGCTTTTTCCTCGGCAGCCACTCGGGCGGCCTCGGCAGCCTTGGCAGACTCTTCGGCCAAGCGTGCAATTTCGGCCTCGTGTGCTTCTTTGGCCATTTTGGCGCTGGCTTGTGCAGCGGCCGACTCGGCCGTTGCCACGTCGATGGCCATTTGGGCATCGGCGGCAGCGGCAGCGGCAGCGGCGGCGGCCACAGCAGCAGCGTCCACAGGCGGTGTGGTCAAACGGCGCACCATGGGCAGAACGATCGTCATCAAGACCAGCAAGAAGATGCCACCCACCACACCGGCGTTCACCAAGATTTGGTAGTTTTCGTCGCGATACCAAGGCACAGCGGTTGGGTCAATTTGAGGTTCAAACTTGGTGCCGACGACGGTGACCGCGTCACCACGCTCGGCATTGAAACCCACGGCGCCTTTGACCAACTGGTTCAATCGCTCAATTTCTTCAGCCGTGTAAGGAATCGACGTGGCAGGTGCTGAACCATCGGCAGGTTTTTCCACTTTCGTGCCGGCAGGGATGGGACGCTCGTTGATCAACACACCGACACCAATCTTGGTGATGTTGCCCATCGCACCTTTGGTGTGACGCACAGAGCGGTCGAGTTCGTAGTTTTTGGTGCTGCGTGCCGTGACTTGTGTGCCTTTTTCGCTCACACCCTTCAAAGGATCTGAGTTGGTTTGGGTCGTGGCTTGAGGGTTGGTCGGTGCGGGAGGCGTGTTCGACAACGAACCGGGAATGCCAATCGCGTCACGCATGGTGTTGCGGTCTTCCACAAACAACTCCGAACGGGTTTTCGGACCTTTGTCTTGTGCGTCGTAATCTTCAGTGGTGACTTCGGTTTGCGTGAAGTCGAGCGTCATGCTGACTTGGGCGCTCACATTGGCCTCACCCACGATAGGCGCCAGCAACTGGATCAAACGGGTGCGATACAGGTCTTCCATTTGTTGCTTTTGCGTCAGCTGAGCAGACGTCATGCCCAAAGGCTGCTCGACCAACATTTCATTCATCAAGCTGCCGAAGTTGTCGACCACCGACACGTTTTCTGGCGCCAAGTAAGGCACGCTAGAGGCCACCAAACGGATGATGGCTTGCACGTTGGCTGAAGACACCGTGTGGCCAGGCAAACGGGTGATCACCACCGAGGCTTTGGTGGTGGCGCGGTCGCGCACAAACACGCTTTGCTTGGGAGAAGCCAAGTGCACACGGGCTGACTTGATCCCGCCAATTTGCGTGATGCTGCGGGCCAACTCTTGCTCCATCGCATTGTTGTAACGCACCTGCTCCATGAACTGGCTGGTGGTCATGGCGGGCATGTCTTTGAGGTTGTCCATGCCCGAAGCTTCGGTGCGTGGCAAGCCCTTAGAAGCCAGCAACATGCGGGCTTCTTGGTAACGGCTGGTTGGCACGGACAACTGACCGGTGTTGGCATCGACTTCTGGTTTGAACTCCGCCGCCTTCAAGGCTTCAATGGCCAACTGCTTGTCCGCATCGTTGAGCATCAAGACCAAAGGGCGGTAAGGGGTAGGCTTCATCGAGGTGAAGAACACTGCCACCGACAACAGCAGCATGAAAATCACGATGAAGGGCAGCGTTTTACGCACTGTCGGTTGGCGCAAGATGTCGCCGACCAATGCGCCGGGGCCGTCTTTGGCGTTCAGCCATGCAGGCAAATTGCTGCTGCCGGCTTTGCCATTGCCACCGCCAGCGGCGGTGCTCATTGCGGTGTTGTCCGCGCCCGCTGTTGCGACAGCCATTGGGTTCATGTTCAGGGTATCAGTTGCCATATCAGTCTCTCAATCCAGATTACACCGGCATGTTCATGATTTCTTCGTACGCTTTCATCACCTTGTTGCGTACTTGCAAAGTGGCTTCAAAAGCCAGCGAGGATTTCTGCATGCTCAACACCACATCGGTGAGGGGCACGTTTTCGCCGCGGTCATAGGCTTCAGACAAGGCGTCTGCCTTGGTGTCTGCTGCGTTGACTTTGTCGAGCGCGGTTTTGACCGACTCAAAGAAGTTGGACTGGCCTTCGATTTTGGTCGAGCTGGTTTCGCTCACCGACGATGACGAACCGGTGGCCTGCGCTTGGTGCGCACGCAGCGTTTCCATCATCGACATGATGTTGGCGTTAGAGATGCGATCAATCATGCGGACACTCCTTCAGACATGCCACGGGTGCGCAATTGCGCCAGTTTGTAACGCAAGGTGCGTGGGCTGATGCCCAACTTGGCAGCCGCTTCCATGCGGCTGTCGGTGCTTTGAATGGCGGCCATGATCACTTGGTGCTCGCTGGCTTTGACCGCATGCTCCAAGTTCACGGGGGCAGAAACTTCACGCGTGGCGATAGGGGCAATGGCTACAGCAGTGTGAGCACAGGGTTGGGCTTCTTCAGCCGCAGGCATGGCTTGCGCCAAAGCCTCGTTCAAAGCGGACATGGCGGACACAGCAGGAACAGCATGTGCGGCAGGCAGGGCTTGATCGTCCATTGCTGCATCGTCAAACATCAAATGCGCAGGGCTGATGGTGCGGCCACCACACAACACGACCGCACGTTGCACCACGTTTTCGAGTTCACGCACGTTGCCGGGCCATGGGTAGCTTTGCAACAACGCTTGGGCATCTTCGGTGACGGTGAATGGCACACCACCTTTGACATGACGCGCCAAAGACTGGGCCACCAAAGGCACGATGTCGCCTGGACGGTCTTTCAGAGGCTGAATGCGCAAACGGAACGTGCTGATGCGAAAGTACAAGTCTTCGCGAAATTCGCGTTGCTCGATGGCCAGTTTCAAATCTTTGTTGGTGGCAGCGACCACACGCACATCGAGATCGATAGTGCCTTCGCCGCCCAAACGGTTGAGTTTTTTCTCTTGCAAAACGCGCAGCAACTTGGCTTGCAATTGCATGGGCATTTCGCCAATTTCGTCCAAAAAGATGGTGCCGCCGTGCGCTTGTTCAAACAACCCTTTGTGCTCTTTCAAAGCGCCTGTAAAAGCGCCCTTCTCATGACCGAACAACATGTCTTCGATCAAGTGCTCTGGCATGGCCGCGCAGTTCAAGGCCACAAATGGGCCTTTGGCGCGAGGAGACGATTCGTGCAACACACGCGCCAGCACTTCTTTGCCAGCGCCGGTGGGCCCCACCAACAAGGCGGTCACTTCAGTTTGTGCCACGCGTTGGGCCAAGGCCAGCAGATGTTGGCTGGTCGGGTCCACAAACACGTAGCTCTTGGTTTTGAGTTCGGGGGCATTCAAGCCCTTGACGGCTTCTTGCCACGCACCCGCGGACCATTCGTCAGCGGGCAACACATGCAAAGCGCCCAAACGCATCGCGTCCACAGCCACTTCCATGCGGCGACGCTCGACGCGGCACAACACGGGCACGGTATGACCCAGTTGGGCAATGAGAGTTTGAACTTCTTGCAACAACTCAGCGCTGTCGCCCAGACGAATCACCAACACATGCGCACGGCGCAGCGCCAAAGTGAGGTCGCCCAAAGTAGAAACAGTTTCCAGACTGATACCGGCGGCATCCAGCTGGGCGCGATCTGCCGCTTGCAGAGGACTGAAGGGGTCCAACCACACGGCATGAATAACGTTGACAGAAGAAGCAATCACTTTGAACAGCCTGAAATAAAGGTAAGACTGTTATGCAAGGTGCGTGCCAGGTTGTTTTGTAACCTATGTAATTAAGTTAATGCGCACAACAGGCCTGCGAAAGTCAGTTTTCTGACGATCCGACGGTTGCTCGACAGGCTGAGCTGTCTTTTTTTCTACAGGAGGTTTGGCAACAAAAGCGCCACAAAAACGGCCGTCCGTGCGCAGCACTTCCAGCGAGGGAATCACACGCGAACGAAAACCCATGAACTTGCAACCGTAAGGCGCACGCACATCCCAGGTGGTCGTCAAGTAACGACAGTCCCAACAATTGGGGCCCTTGGATAAGTTAGATGGCTTAGACAATTTGGGTTCAGGCGAAGCGCCCTCTTCAGCTTTCACAGCTTCAGGAGGGGCTTGGTTAACCGCCCAACAACTTCATCACAGACTGCTGGCTCGTGTTGGCTTGTGCCAAAACTGCCGTTGCAGCTTGCTGCATGATTTGGTTTTTCGCCAATTCGGTCGACGCCGAGGCGTAATCTGCGTCTTCAATCTGACTGCGCGAAGTCGACAAGTTCATCGACACGTTGGTCAAGTTGTTGATGACGTGGTCCAGTCGGTTCATCACCGCACCCATGGTGGCGCGTGTTTGGTTGACCTTGTCCATGGCCGAGTCCAACTTGGCGAGCACCGCTTGGGCACCTTCTATTGAACTGATAGAAGTACGCGTCAGAGGCTTGCCTGCCAGCGTAGGGCCACCGGCATCAGGTGCGGGGATCGGCTCATTGACGCCCAGAGGTGTCATATCAGCATCCCAAGTGATTTCACCCGTGATAGGACCACCTTTACCGAAGTCAGCCAAATCAATGGTGATTTTTTGATTGGCATTGGCGCCCACTTGGAACGCCAAACGTCCTGTGCGTGGCGGGCTCATTTTAGAAATGGCCTCATTCACCTCACCACCAAAAGTACCTTGCGAGAACCCTAGGTTGTGGAAATCACCGTCAACGTTGAAACCATTGTCACCAGGCTCCACCGTGATGGCTTTGGTCGATTGCAACGCAATAGAGCCATAAGCCGTCGCAGCCGTCGTAGACAGTTGCGTTGCGTTGGCAATGCCCGTCACACCCGGTGGGTTGTTGGTCACTGTGCCAAAGCCCAAACCGAAACTACCTGCATTCACTTTCGTTTTGTCAAACCAAATTGACACGTTACGGCCGTCTACAGCCGTCAATGTGACGCCACCGTTGCCGGTGTCCACCGCATCCACGCCAGACAAGCCTGCATTTTTGTGAATGGCACTGACAACCGCAGTACGGCGCTCAGATTCAGTTTGAGTAGTAGACATCTCCACCTGAACGTTGACACCGTTGATGAACAACGATTGCACATTGTTGGAGGCGGCCAAACTACCCGCTGTTGGCAATTCGACACTGGTCACATTACCAGTCACCGTGACAGGCACGGCAACCGCTGTCACACCCGTTTTGTCTGTGCTGGCATTAATGGCTGCCGCTGTAGCAATGGCACTCGCCACGGCTTTGCTAGACACACTTTGTGTGTTGGACAAGGTGTCATCCGCGGGAACAGCGGGACGAATATCCACACCGTTGATGCGCAAGTCACCAATACCCAAGCTCTTGATGTCATCCACCGTTTTGGCTTGCAGACGATCTTTAGAAGTAACGGTCGTCAGCGTTTGGCTGTCGTACTTGGCAGATTCCAAACCTGCACGCGCAATGTTGCCGTTGGTGCCGCTGGTGATGTTGATGGGCGTTTCCACCGACGTTTCCAGAGAATAGCTGCCCGATTGAACGCCTTGTTTCAAACCTGTCAACCGAGAGAAGTCTTCATCGGTACTGGCCGTGTTGAACATCACCTCGATGTTGCGCCCATCGTCAGCGACCAAAGTAATGCCTTTGTTATCGTCCAAGGAATCAATGGCGTGCACACCCGTTTGCGCTGAAATAAAGTTGATGGCTTTCACCACCGCAATGCGTGAATCACGGGGGTTATCCAAGGTCGTTGTGACCATGGGCGTGATAAAGCCGTTGATGCGCATCGTTCCCGTCGCTTGACCCGAACCAGACATGGCCGCGCCAGTCATCACGTTGGGATTAACCACGGCTTGCACGCCCGTCGCAATAGATTTCTCATTGATTGCGGCGACTTTAGCAATCGCACTTGCGCCAGCACTTGTCTGTGGCGAAAGCTTGTCATCTGCCACCCGAGACGCGCCAATTTGAACGCCATTGATGATGGCGTCACTGGCGTACATGGGTTCCAAGCTGCTCAAAGAGCGGCCAACGGTCAGGGACACACGATCCGCAGCATCAAACGCAGCAGGTCCACCACCGGTTGCAACTTGGGTGATCGTCAAATCACCGCCGGTCAAAATATTTTGACCCGCTTGATCTAATTTGAGCTTGTTCAACGTAACAACGCCATTGGCAATCGTGATGCTGGACGAGATGTCTAAAGTTTGACCGTCTTCCAAGGTGAACGTTGCCTTGGTGATGGAATTGACGCCACTGGAATCTGCTGCACCAGAGACGATCGCCAAAGTACCAGCCTTGGCAAAGGAGCCCGCACCACCTAAAAAGGAGCCGCCACCGTCCACACCTTGTGAGGTGGTAATGGTCGGCATCAATGCCCCATTGGCGGGGGTAACGGTGATCGGCGCAACATCCGTAAAACGTGTTTTACTGGTAAACGTCAAACCACTGCCTGCCACTGAACCTGTGCTGAAATCAGTCAAAGCACCGGTGTACGTTCCCTTCAGACCAGTCAAAGTTGCGGAGTCGGTGCCTTCGGCCAAGTTGGCAAATGCAGCCGCGACTTCCGCGCCACTGTTCGCAACAGTCGCGGTGTAAGTCAAGCCAGCAACAGTCATGCTTTGGCCAGCGCTCATGGCAGGAAAAGTGACAACGGAACTCTCCGTGCGCCCCAACGTGTTGGGTACGCCTGTCACATCCACCACAGCGACAGGTGTAGGTGGCGTCGTACCCGTCGCCGTAATATGAGGATCGACTGCTGCCGCTTGGGCTTCACTGGTTAATGTTGTTGTACTGGCTGTATTGTTACCTGTACTGAAAGCGGCGAGAGCACCACTGTAAGTACCTTTGGTTCCTGTCAAAGAAACGCCAGCTGTACCTGCCGCAATGTTTGCAAAGGCAGCGGCCACTTCTGATGACGTATTGGCTTCAGTTGCGGTGTAAGTCAAACCTGCAATGGTGACGGTATCGCCGGTTGCCATCGCCGAAAAGGTCACCGTCGACACTTCGTTTTTGCCGGCAATACCCACAGTAGCCGATGTCGTCGATGGCAAACCTGCATCAAAAGTGACTTTGTTATCAACAACAGGCTCAGATGTCGTTTTGTAAACAGGCTTGATGCCCACACGCTCGCCTGTTGTGCCATTCAACACTGGGAACCCGTTCCATTCTGTGTTGTCAGCAATCTGGACGATTTGCTTTTTCAACTGTTGGAATTCCAAGTCCAAGTAGCTGCGCTGCGCGTTGTCATTGGTGCCGTTAGAAGATTGAATGGCCAACTCACGCATGCGCTGCATCATGTCCGTGATTTCGTTGGTAGCGCCTTCAGCCGTTTGAATCAGGGTAATGGCATCACCCGCATTGCGCACAGCTTGGTTCAAGCTGCGAATCTGATGCGTCATGCGTGTGGCAATCGCCATACCAGCCGCGTCGTCACGTGACGAGTTGATGCGTTTGCCGGTGGACAACTGCTGCATAGCCACAGACTGCGTACGCTCTGTGGACTTCAGTGCTGCTTGCGAAAACAGCGCTTTGACGTTGGTGTTGATAACTGCCATTTGTATTCTCCTGACCTCTACGGTCTTTAACTACCCAAACCCTTAAGCAAACTGCGTGCCAAGTGTTTTAGCGCTTTTTTGACGGTTCAAATAAAGGGTTGAAAGTAATCTTTTGGTTGCTGCGGCAAGCTTTGTTCGCGTAAAGCGGCAAGGTCTTGCCAGCGGCAATTTCCAATTAATGGGTGTAGCCGCTAGGGGCCTGCATGGTGTCGGCATAAGCCTCAAGGTCGAGGGCTTCTGCGGTCAATTCCATTTGCTCGGGGTAAGCAGCCAAGCCTTGCTGCACCACTTGAATGGCGCGCAAAGGATCGAGGTTGCAGCGCAGAGCGCGAACCAACATCACATACGTGAAAGGTTGTGTACGTTCGGCTTGGATGTACATCAAGTCTTCCAACAATTCAACGGCTTGCGGCCAGTCACTGCGCATGACGGCCAACAGGCCATTCATGGCCAACATGTCTTCGCTGGCTGGGTAAATACTCAAACCCGCATCGCCCAAGGCGTAAGCCAAATCGGCTTGCTCGGTAGCCACCAAGCCTTGGATGGCTTCACGAATCTCAGCAGCGCTGAAACGCTTGAGGTGCTGGGCTTGCATCAACGCGCCGGTTGACGCTTGTTGGGTCAGTTCTTGAATCAATGTCATGTTGGCTTTCCTCGTGAGGTGTCAAAAATGTGTGTGCTGTCAACGGACAAACACGCGATGAACAACTCATTGCAAAAGCTATGCCAACTTAAATTGCCTTGTTTTCAGACAGGCAATACAGCCCTTTGATCCACATATTCAATATCAATTAAATTAAATTAACTCAATCAATATCCATTAGCAGGTCGCTTTCTATCAGAAAAATTAATACCTAAGAATTTATACAAATAAATAAATGAGTCACAAAGCAAAGAAATACAAATAAATTTGTCGATTTAAGAGCCTGACGTTAAAGCTTTACCTCGCAGAGTCGAAACAAAAGAGACGAGCCAAAAGACCAGGACACATGTGTGTCTTGAATGGCCCACTGATCGCAACTGATTCAACTCTTCGAGGTTCACCATGACATCATCTATTCAACTCGGCAACTTGGCCCTGAGCAGTCGCTACGCAAAAGCAACGCCTGTTGTGATGTCAGCCTTCGACAATTCAACGTGGACGGCCCCCACAGATATCAAAGCCTTTCAGGCCATGGGCAAGGAAACCATTCCAAACCTAAACCAAGCCAACATCGAATCGATTGGTAATGATTTAGTGCCGAACTTGACAACCGCACAACTCAAGCTGTTCTCAAACATTCAAATTTCACAGTTCAAGCCCGAACAGGTCGCAGCCATGTCGGTCGATCAGCTCAATGCGCTGTCTACCGCCCAAGTGGGGGCATTGACCAAAGACCAAATCAACGCCTTCACCGATGACCAAATTGCGGGCATCAAAGGCACTCAAATTGGCGCCATCAGCAAAACCGTCATCAACGGCGCAAACGAACACCTGATCTCCAGCCTCAATTCGACGCAGGTGCAGGCCTTGACCACCGACCAATTGACCGCGTTGGTGGCAGAGCAAATCAGCTACCTCAAAACCGATCAAATCGCCAGCCTCAAAGCCTCACAAATTTCAGGCTTTGAAGTGGCTGACCTGAAAGCCTTCTCCAGCGACCAAATCGTCGCTTTGAGCTCCGCACAAATCGCCAGCTTGAGCGTCAACCAAGTCAAAGGCTTGGAAACCAATCAAATCGCAGCTATTGAGTCTGTCGACATCAAAGGGCTAAGTACGCTTCAAATTCAGAGCTTGAGCTCTGACCAAATTGGGGCTTTAGATGCCAACCAAATCAGCAGCATGTCAGACCTACAGGTGGCTGCCATCGGTACCACGGGCGCCAATGCAGGCATTCATGGCCTCAAACCTGAGCAAATTCAAGCCCTCAACAAAGCGCAAGTTAGCGTCTTAAAAACAGACCAAATCGCGGCACTCAACAGCGACCAAATCAAGAGCTTGGATGTCACCCAAATTGGTTGGTTGAATGACAGCCAAGTCAAAGCACTGCAACCTGACCAAATCAGTAATTTAGAAGCCTTCCAAGTCGAGGCATTCAGCGCCAAACAAGTGGCCCTGTTCTCCACCACACAAGTCGCGGCCTTAACCGACGAGCATGTCTCCGCGTTGAGTTCTGACCAAATCAAGGCCTTGCTGCCCACACAAGTTGCAGCCATGGCCGGACATCAGCTGCAGGCACTCTCCACCGACCAATTTGCCAACTTAGGCACCGCACAAATTGCAGCACTGAAAGTGAGTCAAATCCAATCGCTCACCGATGAGCAAGTGGCCAGTTTGACACTCAGCAGCACCAGTGGCGGCAAAACCGTTCTTGGTCAGCTAGGTGCCTTGAGTACAGTTCAAGTCGCAGCATTGAGTTCTGATCAATTGACCGCCTTGACAGGTGACCAAGTCAAAGCCCTGAGCACCAAGCAACTCATCGCCATTCAAGCCTCAGAAATCACGGGTATCGATTCCGCAGACCTTCAAGGTTTAAGCAGCACCCAAATTGGCGCCCTCAGCACAGCGCAAGTCAAAGCCTTGTCTGCCGAGCAACTGGCCGCCTTGGGCACCCAAAAAACCGGCAGCAATAGCGACCAACCCAGCCAAATTGAATCCCTGACGACAGCTCAAGTGGCCGCATTGAGCGCCGACCAATGGGCGGGCATGAGCACCGACCAAGTGGCCGACATCACCACCGCGCAACTGGTGGCCATCAAAACCGACGTCATCTCCAGCCTTAGCTCAGAACAAATTCACGCCCTGACCGAAACACAAGTCAAAGCACTGACAGCCACACAAGTCGGAAAAATGACGGGTGAACAAGTAGGCGCGATCAACAGCATCGACAAAATGAGCGAAGCTCAAATCGGTGCGATGACATCGACACAAGTACAAGGCTTGACGGTCGAACAAATGGGTGCCATGGGCACCGCACAAATTGCGGCACTGCGCACCGACGTGATCGACAAACTCAGTACTGACCAAATTGCCGCGCTGAGCACCACAGCAACAGGCACTGAGGCGAAACCAGAACCTAGTCAATTGCAAGCATTGAGCGCAGCGCAAGTCACCAAACTCACCGCCACGCAACTTCAAGCGCTCAGCGCAGGTGAAAACGGTCAAGTGGCCAACCTCACCAACAAACAACTCGCGGCCATGGGCGTCGATCAGCTCAACGCCATGAGCACAGACCAATTTGCCAGCGTCACCGCAGAACAAATGGTGGCCTTTACGGCAGGCCAAATCAGCGGCCTCAACAAAGACTTGTTTGCAGCCATCAAGCCTGAAGTGCTCAGCGCCATGAGCGTGACGCAATTCAAGAGCGTCACGGGCGACCAACTCGCCGCGCTCTCGACCGACCAAGTCGCCAGCTTCAAACCCGAACATTTGGCAGCCTTGAGCACGACCCAAGCCGCCAGTTTGAGTGGCGAGCAACTGGCCGCCCTGACCAACGATGGTCAAGTCGAAGCCCTCAAAGGCACGGTCTTGTCATCCTTGGACGGCGAAAACCAACTGGCCGCCATGTCGGCCGAACAACTGGGTCGCTTCAACACCAAACAAGTCGCGGCCCTGAGTGGCGCACAGCTGTCTAGGTTAACCACGGACCAAATCGCCACCTTTGACACAGCCAAAATTCAAGCCATCAGCCTGAGTGCTGTCGCCAGCCTGAGCACTGATTTCGTATCAGCCATGAGTGCCGAACAAGTCACAGCATTGACCGACAAACAAGTCAAAGTCATGACGGCCGAACAACTGGGCGCCATGAGCAGCACCCAAATCGGCGCCATTGATGGCAAAGACTTGCTGGGTCTCAGCGCGGCCAAACTCAACACCCTGAGCTCCGAGCAATTCAACGCGATGAACAAAGAGCAAATCCAAAGCTTGAGCGCAGCCCAAGTCAGCAACTTGGACGATGAAATCATCCAAGGCATGGGCGCAGACCAAATCAAAGCGCTGACCGCCACGCAAATCAAAGCCTTGACCGTGGACTCCACGGGCGTACAAGTCGTCGCTGGCTCACCCAAAGCGGCTCGCACGCGTACCACCGTGATGGCCACAGGCAGCGTCACGCCAGGCCAAATCACCAAGTTCAGCGCTGACCAAATCAAACTGTTCAGTAGCGACAGCGCCAACAACCAAATCGCCGCTTTCTCGGCTGCGCAAATTTCGGCCTTGTCTGGCGAGCAAGCCGCAGGCTTCACCACCGACCAAATCACTGCGATGAGCGCCGCCCAAGTGGGCGCATTCACCGCAGCACAAGCGCCCTCGCTCACGACCGAGCAAGTAGGTGCCATGAGCGACAAACAAATAGCAGCGCTCAGCACTCAAACCTTTGCAGCCCTGTCTAGCGATGTGATCGCAGGTTTGACCACCGGCGCAGATGGCAGTACCAAACAACTCCAAGCCCTCACTGCTGCACAAATCACGGCCATGGGCAATTCGCAAATTCAAGCCCTGACGACTGGCGAAAATGGCCAAATCGCAGCTTTGGGCAACAAACAATTAGCAGCGTTTAGCAACACACAGCTGAACCAAATGTCGGCAGACCAAATTGGCAGTATCACAGCAAGCCAAGTAGTTGCTATGACTGTCGGCGGATCGACAGGTCAACTCAACCACCTCAGCAGCGAACTGATTGCATCGTTGAGCACAGACGCCACGAAAGCCATGACGGCCACCCAATTTGCAGGTTTGGCTGACACCCAAGTGGGCGCACTGACCACCGCCCAAATGGGCGTATTGACCACCAAACAAATCGGTGCACTCACCACAGCCCAAGCCGCCAAACTGAGCGGCGAACAACTGGCGGCGCTCACAGGCGACGGTCAAGTCGAAGCGCTAACTGGCGCCATATTGGCGGGCCTCAATGGCGAAACACAGTTGGCAGCCATGTCCACTGCACAAATTGACAAGCTGGGGGCTAAACAAATCGCCTCACTCAGTGGGGCACAGTTGTCGAAGCTCTCCAGCGACCAAGTGAGCGGCTGGGACGACAAACAAATTCAAGCGATCAGCACCACTGCTGTCGCCGAGCTCAGCGCCGACTTTGTCGCAGGTTTACAAGCCTCACAAGTTAAGGCTATGAGTGCAGCACAAGTCGCCGCTTTGAACACTACCCAATTGGCCGCCATGAGCACCACCCAACTGGCCCAAGTTGATGCCAAAGACCTCACCGGACTGAGCAGCACCCAACTCAACGCTTTGAGCTCAGAGCAGTTCAATGCCTTCTCCGCCACGCAAGTCAAAGCGCTGACCGCAGACCAAGTGACGCACTTGGATGACGAGATCATCCAAGGCATGGGCTCTGAGGAAATTCAAGCCCTCACTGCCACACAAATCAAGGCCATCAGCACCACGCAAATGGGCAAGTTCAGCGCTGAGCAAATCGCCATGTTCAGCAGCGACAGCGCCAATAACCAGATCGCCGCTCTGTCGAGCGCACAAATTGGTGCCATGAGCGGCGACCAAGTCGCAGGCTTAAAGACCGATCAAATCAGCAAAATGTCGGCCGCTCAAGTGGGCGCATTCACCGCCACGCAAGCACCTTCACTCACCAGTGCCCAAGTAGGCGCCATGAGCGATGTGCAAGTCGCCGCCATCAGCAACAGCGCATTTGCCAAACTCTCTACCGACGTCATTGCCGGTTTGAAGACTGTCAAAAATGATTCTGACAAACTCAGCCAAGTCCAAGCCCTGACTGTTGGCCAAATCGGTCAGATGGACGCGTCGCAAATTCAAGCCCTCACCGCAGGAGCCGACAAACAAATCGCCTCCTTCACCGACAAGCAAATGGCGGCCTTCAGCAAAACTCAGCTCAATCAAATGTCGGGCGAGCAAGTAGCCAGCATCACCACGGATCAAATCAAGAAGCTCACCTTCACAGGCAGCGACGGTCAAATCAACAACCTCAGCAAAGACTTGGTCTCCGCGCTCACCAACGCACAAGTCACCGCCTTGAGCGACAAGCAAGTGGCCTCTTTGAGTGCCGATCAGCTCTCGGCCATGAACAACGGCCAATTGGCTGCCATCGACGGCAAAGACTTAGCTGGCCTGAGCGCAGCCAAACTCAACACCTTGACCGCAGACCAGTTCAACGCTTTCTCTGCCACGCAAGTCAAAACACTCACGACGGACCAAGTGGCTGCCCTGGATGACGAGATCATCCAAGGCATGGGCTCTGAGGAAATTCAAGCCCTCACTGCCACACAAATCAAGGCCATCAGCACCACGCAAATGGGCAAGTTCAGCGCTGAGCAAATCGCCATGTTCAGCAGCGACAGCGCCAATAACCAGATCGCCGCTCTGTCGAGCGCACAAATTGGTGCCATGAGCGGCGACCAAGTCGCAGGCTTAAAGACCGATCAAATCAGCAAAATGTCGGCCGCTCAAGTGGGCGCATTCACCGCCACGCAAGCACCTTCACTCACCAGTGCCCAAGTAGGCGCCATGAGCGATGTGCAAGTCGCCGCCATCAGCAACAGCGCATTTGCCAAACTCTCTACCGACGTCATTGCCGGTTTGAAGACTGTCAAAAATGATTCTGACAAACTCAGCCAAGTCCAAGCCCTGACTGTTGGCCAAATCGGTCAGATGGACGCGTCGCAAATTCAAGCCCTCACCGCAGGAGCCGACAAACAAATCGCCTCCTTCACCGACAAGCAAATGGCGGCCTTCAGCAAAACTCAGCTCAATCAAATGTCGGGCGAGCAAGTAGCCAGCATCACCACGGATCAAATCAAGAAGCTCACCTTCACAGGCAGCGACGGTCAAATCAACAACCTCAGCAAAGACTTGGTCTCCGCGCTCACCAACGCACAAGTCACCGCCTTGAGCGACAAGCAAGTGGCCTCTTTGAGTGCCGATCAGCTCTCGGCCATGAACAACGGCCAATTGGCTGCCATCGACGGCAAAGACTTAGCTGGCCTGAGCGCAGCCAAACTCAACACCTTGACCGCAGACCAGTTCAACGCTTTCTCTGCCACGCAAGTCAAAACACTCACGACGGACCAAGTGGCTGCCCTGGATGACGAGATCATCCAAGGCATGGGCTCTGAGGAAATTCAAGCCCTCACTGCCACACAAATCAAGGCCATCAGCACCACGCAAGTGGGCAAGTTCAGCGCAGAACAAATTGCTATGTTCGCCACAGCGACCGACAACAACCAAATTGCGTCGCTGTCAGCGGCACAAATTGGCGCACTGTCAGGCGACCAAATCGCAGGCTTCACAGACACCCAAATGGGCAAAATGTCGGCGGCCCAAGTAGGCGCCCTCACAGCCACGCAAGTACCAAGCCTGACGCAAGCCCAAATTGGGGCTTTGTCGTCCACACAAATCGCGGCCATCAAAACCGACGTGATCGATAACTTGACCACGGAGCAAGTGGCCCTGTTCAGCACAGACACCGCCAGCGGCTCAAGCCAAGTGCAGTCATTGACAACCGCACAAATCGGCGCATTGACCAAGGACCAACTGGGCGCCATGACAGACACCCAAGTGGGCCAATTCAGCGTGGCGCAAATTGGCGCCTTGACAGCGCAACAAGCACCTGGTTTGACCTCGGCCCAAGTGGCCAAATTCGATGCCACGAAATTGGCGGCCATCAAAGCCGACACCTTCGCCGCCTTGTCCACTGACGTCATTGCAGGATTGACCACGGGCGCTTCTGACAGTGTGAACCAAGTCGCCGCCTTGACAGCAGCCCAAGTTGGCGCGTTGAGCAAAGATCACATCGAGAACTTGCAAACCGCACAAGTGGCGGCCTTCACACCGAAAAACTTGGCAGCACTCAGCGCCACACAGCTCAACCAAATGTCCAGCGACCAAGTGGCTGCCATCACCGACACCCAAGTGACGTCGTTGACCGCCACACAAATCACCGACATGAAGGTCGACTTGTTCGCGGCCATCAACGACACGGCATTTGCCGCCATCACAGCCACCCAATTCAAGAGCGTGACGGGTGGCCAAATTGCCGCCATGACCGACACCCAAGCGGGTGCCATGACCGTGGCTCAAATCGGTGCACTGAGCGAGACACAAGCCAACAGCTTGACCGCCGAACAACTGGTGAAGTTCGACACCGAAGCCAAAGTACAGGCCCTCAAACCCGCCTTGTTGGCCACTTTGGATGGCGCAAGCGAACTGGCTGCCATGGACCCCACACAAGTGGCCCACTTCACCAAAGCACAGATGACCGCCTTGACCGGCGATCAGCTGAGCAAGATGACCACCGATCAACTGGCCAAATTGAGTACTGATCAAATCGGCGCCATCAACCTGACGGCACTACCTTCCCTCACTACAGATCAAATCGCCAGTTTTGCACCAGGCACACAAATGTCGGGTTTCAGCACAGCACAAATCAAGGCTTTGTCCGACACCCAAGTGCAAGCCCTCACCGCACTGCAAGTCAAAGCACTCAGCGGCACGCAAGTGGCTGCCATCGAGAACGGCGATTTGGACGGCATGAGCGACGAGCAAATTCAAGCCTTCAAGACCGATCAAATTCAAGCCTTGACAACCTCTCAATTCCAAGCTTTGACCGTCACACAAATCGCCGCAATGAGCGATGCACAAGTCGCCAAGATCGAGAACAAAGATTTGGCTTCCTTGAGCGGAACACAACTCAACGCGATGACAGCCACGCAAGTTGCTGCCTTGACCGATGCACAGACCAAGGCCTTGACCACTGCTCAAATTCCAGAATTGGGCTCGGACTTCATCAAAGCCATGACATCGACACAGTTGCAGGCCTTGACGGCCACGCAGGTCAAGAGCCTAGACGTCACACAAATTCCAATGTTGGACGACACGCAAGTGCCCATGCTCACACCCGATCAAATCAAAGTGATGAGCTTGTCGCAAATGAACGCGATGACCGACACGCAACTGGGCGCCTTGGGCACCGTCACCGACTCAGGTGCGGGCACGTTCGACCAAGTCGCGGCCATCTCCACCGCCAACATCAATGGCCTGAGCGCGGCCAAGTTGGGCAAGCTGAGTGCTGACCAAGTGACGGCGTTGACATCCGCTCAGATCAAGAGCCTGAACACCACCGAACTGCCATCGTTGGATGCCACATGGATCACCGCGATTGGCAGCGACACCACTGCCCTGACCTCGACACAAATGGGCGCACTCACCGCCACACAAGTGGCGGCCATCGACATCACCAACCTGTCGGCCGCACAAGTGGGCAAACTGGGTTATGCCGAATCAGACGCCGTAGCGGCCTCTGGCGACCTCCCAGCCATCCCAGCCATGCACAACCAAGTAGCCGCGTTGACCGATACGCAATTGACCGCCATCTCGGGTGACCAACTCAAAGCCATGGGCACGGGCCAATTGAGCGCGTTGACGGCCACGCAAGTGCCAAAAATCAGCGTAACAGCCTTGCCGTCGATGACAGCCGCGCAAATCGGCGCTCTAAGCGCAGAGCAAGTGGGCGCGCTGGACAAAGCGACGCAAATCACGGTGTTGACTGCAGCCCAGGTTTACGGCTTGAAAGACGCGGGCATTCATGGTTTGACCACCGATCAAATCGGTGCGTTAACCGCTTCGCAAACCACCTCGTCTACCGCTGGCGAAGGCTTGAAAGCCGCTCAGCTCAAGGCCATGACTGCTGCGCAACTGGGTGCTTTCTCTGCTGACGTTGTCGCGGCTTTGACCCCTGCACAAGTAGCTGGCGTCGATGTGACCAAGATCGGCTCGGCCGGCTGGACCGCTCCGGTCTAAATCGGTAAACGCCGAGACATCGCCTTAGGCTAGCAAGACACATGAGCATCACCTCTCTTGCTAGCTCGGCGGTGACGCGGCCTTTGGTGGTGGCGCGCGCGCCGCTGGTCAACCCAGCAGCGGCAGCGGCCGTCAGCACGTACAAGACCACGGGCTTGACCAAGGCCGTGGTCATCGAAGACAGCGCGGCCAACATCCAAGCCAAATGGGGAGAGCTGAAGGCTCTCGCCAATGCTGGGAAAATTTCAGCCTTCAAGCTCACCGATGCCACCAAGCCCACCCTCACCTTGATGGCCTCAGATTTAGGCAAAGACAGTGCAGCCTTGCTTGGAAAAATAAGTACAGTGGCATCTGTCAAAGTGTCCGACACCAGTGCCCATATTGCCGCCAACTTGAACGACCTTCAAGCGCAAGCCAGCAAGCTCCTGACGATCGAGCAAACAGGTGCCAAAGCCGCACTTGGCATCACAGCCACTCAACTCAAGACAGCCACTGCGGCGTTGGCCAAAATTGATGGCGGGTCTTACACCTTGTCGGTGAGCGGTGTGAACGCATCCACCTTGGGTGGCGTGATGGCCAATGCCAAAGTCACCACCTTCAGCGTGACCGATACGAGTACCAATATTGCAGCCAACATCAATGCGCTCAATTTAGCGCAAACACGACTGAGCAGCATCACCCAAAGCGGCAGCAAAGCAGCCTTATCGATCACGGCAGTACAGTTCACCGCATCCACCGACACGCTGGCCAAAATCGATGCCAACACTGACACGGCCTACACCCTGTCGGTATTAGGGGCCAAAGCCACACAAAGGGCAGAACTGTCTGCCAACACCAAAGTCGTGTCCTTCAGTGTGATCGACAGTGCTGCCAACGTCAGCGCCAATTTGGCCGACTTGCAAGTAGGTAACACCAAACTCAAAAGCATTGCACTCACCGACAGCAGTGCCATCTTGAGCGTCAAAGTGAATGACCTCACCTCCGCCGCTAGCGTGCTGGGCAAGATCAGCAGCAAGTTCACCTACCAAGTCGCGGACAGCAGCGCGAACATCAATGCAGCGCTAGACACCTTGCAGAGCAAAGTCAAAAGCATCTCCGGCTTGACTCTGACCGACACAGGGCACCCCACACTGTCGGTCACAGCGTCGCAATATAAGAAAAATGCAGCGGTGCTTGCCAAGATCAGCGGCGCAGCTTTGTCGGTCAAGTTTTCAGGCAACTACGCCGATTACAAGGTGACCGCGAAAACAGATGGCGGCCTTGCGGTCACAGATGCTCAAAAACGCGTCGATGAGTCCAACACCTTCAAAGGTGTGAACTTCTTGGAGTTCAAAGACTTCACAGCCTTCGGCGACACCGGCGATGCCAACCTCAATGCCTTGTTATCAGGTGGCACCAATTACTGGTGGGCGAACGGCCAAGGTGCCAAAGCTTCTGACACCCAAATCAAAACAGGTGTGTATGGCTTAGACGCCAGCAGTGCCAAGCACGCGTTCACCTACAGCTTCATGCGAACGCTGCCCGCCACAGCCACAACCCAAGACAAAGATGGCTTCGCCGAAATGACAGACACACAAAAGGCTGCCGTAGTCGATGCCTTCAGCTATCTGTCATCTTTGATCAACGTGACATTCACACTGAGTGACTCGATCACAGGCACAGCGGACATCAACTTTGGCACCAACAACCAAGCCAGCAGCGCTGGCTACGCCAATCCACCCAACGGCAGCGGGGACCATGGCGTGTTCTTGATGCTCGACAAAGCGGAAGCCAGTAATCAAACTTTCAGTTATGGCAGTTATGGCTGGCAAACCGTCATCCATGAAATTGGGCATACCTTAGGCCTCAAGCACCCCGGCAATTACAACGCCAGTGGTGGAGGTACGCCAGGACCGTATTTACCCAAAGCCACCGATAACTCACGCTTCAGCGTGATGTCTTACACCCCTGCGACAGACGCCAACAAGGTCACGGCACTGGCATCTGGTTATAGCTACACGGGCATGAGCCCCAGCACCTACATGACCTATGACATTGCCGCCCTGCAATACATCTATGGCGCCAACACCACCAGCGATGCGGACACCACGCACCAAACGCTCAGCTTTACCAAAGATTGGCAAGGGTTCGAGACCGTGTGGGCGGCTGACGGTGGCACGCTCAACGCCAGTGCCATGACGCGGTCCAACATCATCGATTTGCGCGAAGGCGCTTACAGCTCTATCGGGATTCAAACCTATGGCAAGACAACGTTTGGCATGAACAACGTTGGCCTGGCCTTTGGTAGCTATTTAGACACCATTCAAGGCGGAACCTCCACCGACGCTTTCTTTGTCGATGCCAGCAACATCGACACCACCCAAACCATCGACGGCGGCGCAGGCAACGACATTGTTTACCTCAATGGCAGCGCCAGCGAATGGAGCGTCAGCGATTGGGACGGCATCAGTAATACCAACGGCACCGCCACCAACAACCTGACTCAAAAAACCATCGCTCTCAACAACATCGAAAAAATCAAGTACTACGACAGCAAGGCCTACGCCACGACACACACCGTCATCGACCTCACCGCCTAGTGCGCCAAAGCGGCAAAAGATTGCCGCTCGCTGGTTCATCTTTTTCAAAAAAGAATCCTTATTGCTTCCTTTTTAGAGGTCCGCAAGGATCTCTCTTTTCTTTTTACAGTTCTGGTTTTTACTGCCGATACATGGGTTGTCAGAAAACCGAATTGAATTTAAAGAGAACGACATGTCCATCAGCTTGAATTTAGGGTCCTCAAACCTACTGAATCAGCCCCTCGTGATGAGCTTGGCCACCACCACGGTCAACCCCACCACAGATTTGTCATCGTTCAGCTCTACTCAAATCGGCAGCCTGACCAACACACAAGTCAGCAACCTCACCAGCACGCAACTTCAAGCCATCAGCACAGATGGCTTGGCAGGTTTGTCCAACTCGCAGATGCAAGCACTGACCACACGCAACGTGTCATTGCTCAAGACAGACCAAATCGCCGCACTGAGCACCAAGCAGCTCAACGCCCTCAAAAGTGCCCAAGTTAATTCGCTGACCGCCACTCAAATCAACGCCCTGACCTCGACACAACTGCCAGGCCTGCGTGCCACACAAGTGTCATCCTTCAGCGCCAGCCGTATGGGAAGCATTGACAACACCCAACTGGCGGCTATGTCCACCGGGCAAATTCAAGCCCTCACCACCGATCAAATGATCGGTCTGATTTCGTCACAGCTGTCCGCTTTGGACACCACACAAATCAGCAGCTTGAAGGCCAAACAAATCAAGGCTATCGAAACCCGCGACATGGCGGGCTTGAGCTCGACCCAAATCATTGCGCTGACCACCACACAAGTGGCGTCTTTCACCACCGGTCAAATCACAGCCTTGAGCAGCGACCAAATCGCTGCCATTGCTGTCGATGATTTGGCCGCCATGGGCACGGCGCAAATCGCTTCGCTGACGTCGTTGCAAGTGCCAAGCTTGACCAGTGATCAAATTCAAGCCTTAAAGCCCAGCCAAATCGCAGCCATGTCGACCAAGGCCATTGCGTCTCTGGGCTCAGACCAAATCGCCGCATTGAGCAGCACGCAGTTGATGGCACTCAAAGACGTGCAAATCGTGGCCTTGAGCAGCGACCAGCTCAACGATCTCTCAACCGATCAAATTGCCAGCCTGACGACGCACCAAATCACCGTGATTGAAACGGCTGACATCGCGGCCTTGGATGCATCTTTGATCACGGGCATGAGTTCCTCACAAGTGGCCAGCCTGACCACCGCACAAATTCGCGCCTTGAGCACAGACCAAATCGCAGCCATCGAAACAGGCGCCGACATGGCCGCCCTCACCACCGCCCAAGTGATGGCGATGACTACCACGCAAGTGGCGGCTCTCACCACCGAACAAGTTCCAGGTCTCAAGCCCAGCGTGATCGGCAGCCTCAGCACCGCACAACTGGTGGCCTTGGACACCGACCGCATCGCGGCCTTGACGAATGCACAACTGCGCGCCGTCACCACCGATCAAATGGTGGCGATGACCAGCGACCAAGTGGCCGCTTTGACCAGCGACCAAATCGCCTCGCTCAACAACAAACAGTTGGTGGCCATCCAAACCCAAGACTTGATTACTTTGGCCAGCGATCGCATTCAAGCGCTGACAGCCAGCCAAATTCAAAACCTGACCACCGACCAAGTCGCCGCGCTGACCACCACGCAAATCGTGGCCATGGAAACCAAAGACGTGGCCGTGCTCAACAAAGCACAACTGCAAGCACTCACCACCGCTCAAGTTGCCAGCTTCTTGACCGAGCAAATCGTGGCGATGAAGCCCGCACAAGTGGGTGCGTTGACAACGGCCAGCATTGCCGCCTTGACTTCCGATCAATTCCCAGAAATGACCACAGATCAAGTGGTGGCATTGAGCACCGCACAAGTGGCAGCCTTGTCCAGCGCACAGTGGGCAGATGCCAAGGTCACACAAATTCAGTCCCTCAAAGCCGCACAAGTCGCAGCCATTCAAACGGATGATTTGCCAGGTTTGACCTCTGATCACATCGGTGCCTTGTCGTCTTCTCAAGTCGCAGCCATCACCACTGACCAGTTGCGTGCCTTGGACGTCACGCAAATCGCTGCGATCAGCAGCACCAGCATCGTCGGTCTGAGCAACGCGCAAATCGTGGCCTTGAAAACAGACCAAGCTGCCGCACTCACCAGCGATCAAATGCGGTCTTTGACAACAGCGCAAATCACAGCCATTGCGACTGACGATTTGCAAGCCTTGACCACCGACAACATCATCGCCATGGGCTCGGACCAAATCCGTGCCTTGACCACACAGCAAACCTACAACCTCACCACCGATCAAATCAACGCGATTGAAACCGGTGATTTAGAGGTGATGCGCAAAGAACAAATCATGGCCATGACCACGGCGCAGTTCAGCCATATGGTCACCACGCAATTGGTGGCTTTGACAACTGCACAAGTGGCCGCCATGGAAACGCAAGACGTTGCCGCATTGGGCACTGACCAAGTTGCAGCCCTTTTGACTGAGCAAGTGGCCGCGCTGACCACCAACCAATTCAGCCACATGGGGACTGAGCAAATCGCGGCGCTCACAACCGAACAATTGGTCAAAGTGACCACCTCAGACATCGCAGCCTTGACCACTGACCAAGTGATTGTGTTGACCTCGGACCAAGTACCCGCACTGTTGACCAATCAAGTCGCTGCCCTGAAAACACAAAGCATTGCAGCGCTCACCTCTGACCAAGTGGCCACCATGACCACCGACCAGATCGTGGCCTTGACCGTCACACAAACCAAAGCGCTGACATCGCAACAAATCGCAGGCATGACCAGCGATCAAGTGGGCGCATTGGAAACCAAAGATCTGGTGGCCATGTCGGTTGACCAGTTGAACTTCTTCAACACCACGCAAATTACCTCGTTGACATCAGGTCAAATTTCGGCGCTCACCACCAAGCAAATGGCCGGCTTGGATGTCGACCTGTTTGTCGCTTTGACCACCGACCAAATCCCTAGCTTGACCACCCAACAAGCCGCCAACTTGACCACACGCCAAGTCGCTGCCATCACCACCGACCAATTGGCAGTGCTGGAAACCAAAGACTTGGCCGCTTTCACATCGAGCCAGATTCAAGCCTTGTCGCCCGATCAAGTCGAAAGCTTGTCGACCAAACAAATCGAGGGCATGCAACGCGGTCAGTTCAACAGCATGACGACTGAGCAATTGGCCGCCTTGTCTGCCACCCAAATCGAAGCCATTGAAACCTTCGATATTGGCGGTTTCACCACTGCACAAATCGATTCGCTCAGCACCGACCAAGTGGCTGCATTCAAGACCGAGCAAATTGCCAGCCTGTCGCAACAACAATTGGCAGCCTTCAACGAAGAACAAATTCAAACGCTCAGCAGTTCGCAATTGCGCGCCATCACGGTCCGCGATATGCCTGCACTGACAGCGCTGCAAGCCACCTCGTTGTCCAACGACCAGCTCAACAAGTTCACCACCGATCAAATTTCGGCGATGAGCAACAGCAGCTTGGCCAGCCTGCGCACCGACCAAGTGGTGGCCCTCACTACGGCACAAATGGGTGCCTTGCGCCAACGCCAAATGGCCGCGCTCACCACAGACCAAGTGGCCGCGCTCGAAACCGCACAAGTGGCAGCCATCACGACACAAAACATGGTGGCAATGACAGCCGCACAAATTGCGGCGATGACTTCGACGCAACTCAACACGCTCAGCGCAGGTCAGTTGCAAGCGATCGAGACACGCGACATCGCTGCCATGCGCACCGAGCAAATCACCAACCTCGACACCGCCCACATCGTGGCTTTGTCGACCCAACAAGTGGTGGCTTTGCGCACCGACGAAATTGCCTCACTGCAAACTTCGCAGATCGAGAAGATGGAAACCGACGACCTGGCCGCCTTGACATCGGCCCAGTTGCGCACGCTCGACAGCAACCAATTGCTGGCACTTACCACAGGCCAAGTGCCTGCGTTGCGTACGGCTCAGCTCATCACGCTCAAGACCGACCAAGTCAACGTGCTCAGCAGCACACAGCTCAACGCGATGGGTTCGCAGCAGATCAACAACCTCACGTCGGACCAAGTGGTTGCACTGACCACCGCCCAAGTGTCTACCTTGAAGACCGAGCACATTGCCTCGTTGAACGCACCAACTTTGGGGGCCATGACCACCGATCAAATCGCGGCCTTGACCACCACACAACTGGTGAAGTTGAGCACAGCCAACGTCGCCGCCTTGAGCACTGCACAAGTGGCAGCCTTGACCACCGAGCAAGTGGCCAACCTGACCTCGGCGCAAGTCCGCGCTTTGGAAAACACCGACCTGCAAGCCATGGGCACCGACCAATTGGTGGCCTTGACGACCGACCAGATCGACAAGCTGACCACAGCCCAGTTGAACGCATTGACCAGCGACCAAGTGCCAGCTTTGACCACCACACAAATGGGCGCGCTGACCAACAACCAGTTGGCCACGCTCACCACCACCCATTTGCAAGAGTTGGGCACGGCACAAATCAGCGCACTCAGCAGCGACCAATTGCGTGCCTTGGTCTCTACCCAGTACGCATCTTTGTTGGCAGAACAGGTTCAAGCCATCAGCACCACCAACATCGCGGCGCTGGAGTCTGGCGATGTGGCGGGCTTCACATCCACGCAAGTCGCGGCTTTGTCGACCGACCAACTCGTGGCCATGACCACCGACCAAGTGTCGGTGCTGAGCACCGCTTCGTTGATCGGCATGGGTCCGCTGCAAGTCAGCGCGCTGACCACCACACAAGCCAAGGCTTTGACCAGCGATCAACTCAACAGCTTGAGCACGCTGCAACTCAGCGCCTTGAGCACCACACAAGTGGCGGCTTTGAGCACCACGCAAGTGGCAGCCCTGTCTGTCACCCAGCTGAACTTGTTGGGCGAACAGCAAGTGCAAGCCCTCACCACTGCGCAAATCGCCGCTGTGCCAACCGGCACATTGGCCGGTTTGTCGACCACGCAGGTGGCGTCGCTCACCAGCAGCCAAATCACCGCTTTGGGCACCGCTCAAGCAGCCAGCATGCTCAGCAGCCAAATCCAAAGCGTCACCACAGCAGCTTTGGCTGGCTTGGAGACCTTGGACTTGCAAGCCATGTCCACCGACCAAGTGCGCGCCTTCACCAGCGATCAAATACAAGCTTTGTCAACAGCCCAAGTGCATGCACTCAAGACCGACCAGTTGGCCGCACTCACGACGGCACAAGTGGCATCGCTCACATCGCTACAAGTCGCGGCTTTGAGTACCACCCAAGTGGCGGCTTTCGGTACGGCACAAATTGCAGCCATGACCAACGACGAGTTGGCAGGCTTGAACACCGCCGATATCGCCGGTTTGTCGTCTGCACAGTTGGCTGCGTTGAGTACCGACCAATTGACCTCGATGGACGCCGAGTTGATTGCCGCCATCGAGACCAACGACATCGCTGGTTTGACCACCGCACAAGTGGCGTCTCTGACCACAGAGCAGTTCTCGGCCATGACGACCGGACAACTGGGTGCCTTGACCACGACGCAATTCGCAGCTGTGACCAGCGGCCAATTGGGCAGCTTGTCCAACACCAATGTGACGGCGTTGACCACCGGTCAAATGGCGATCTTGACGACCGATCAGTTGCGCGGCCTGACCACCGACCAGTTGACCGCCATCGAAACCCGCGACTTGAACGCCATGACCAGCGATGTGATCCGCGCCTTGAGCACAGAACAAGTGGCCGCTTTGAACACCACACAAGTTCAGGCCTTGTCGACCAGCCACATTGCCGCCATGACCAGCGAACAAATTGGTGCCTTGGAAACCTCAGACTACCAAGTGCTGAGCAGCGCGCAACTGCACGCCCTGAGTGCCGAGCAAATCGGCGCTCTATCGCCAGAGCAAGTGGAAGCCATCAGCACCACAGGTTTGCCAGGCTTGACCACCGGCAACATCCAAGCGCTTAGCACCTTGCAAGTGGCGTCGTTGACCACAGCTCAGATTCAAGTGTTGACCAACGCGCAAATTGGCGCTTTGGCCGTGAACCAAGTGGCGGCATTGCCATCGAGCAGCATCACCGCGTTGACCACGGGCCAAATTCATGCTTTGTCGACCGATCAGGTTCAAAGCCTGACCATCGACCAAATTCCTGGTTTGGAAATTGAAGATGTGGCTGCATTGCGCACCGACCACATCATGGCCATGAGCACTGAGCAGTTGTCAGCCTTCAATGCTTCGCAAATCGCCGCCATCACAACCACCCAAGTGGGCGTGATGACTAGCGAGCAGCGCAGCACTCTGGGCCTGTAAGCGGTTTATTGCAGGCGCTTCAACAACGCTTGCTCTAAGCTGGCCGTCAAGCGTGCAGGCGCTTGATGCCACGTGGCCGATTGCAGTTCTAGCGTTTGCTTGAGCTGCGCAATGCGCTCAGGCGCATGGGCCAAGGCGACCACGGTGTCTTCGTAGTCAGTATGGCTGTGGGTGACCAACTCACCCACGCCTGCGGCATGCAACATGCTGCCGGCCATGCGTGAAATGAAAGTTTTGCCGCTCAAAGTGACCATGGGCAAACGGGCATCCAGCACATCGCGCGCTGTGGAGCCTGCGTTGTAGGGATAGGTATCCAAATAGAGATCGGCCAAGCGCAAACGCTCTCGGTACTCTTGGTGCGTGCAGCGCTTGGCCAATACCAAACGATCCAGCGACACGCCCTGCTCTACCGCACGTTGTTGCAATTGCTCGGTGGCCCAAGGGTTGTCGTCAAGCAGCCACAACACGGCTTTGTCGCAGCGCTTCAAGATGCGCATCCACGCAGCAAATAACTCGGCGTTGTATTTGTAGATGTTGTTGAAGCTGGCCAGCACCACGGCATCTTCAGGCAAGCCCACCTCGGCACGGCTGACTTTGGGCTCGCTCATCACGGGGGCGTGCAGCGGAATGAACGAGCCGTCGATGTACAAAGGCTCTTCGGTGAAATAAGGCGTCAACGCTTCGGGCAAGGCAAAGGCATCGGTCACCACAAAGTCGATCCACGGCATGGCGGTGGTGCCAATGAAGCCCAAGTAGGTGCCCTGCACGTGCGCAGGATGCAAAGCCATGATGCCGGGGCGCGAGCCAGAGCTCAAGCCATGCAAGTCAATCAACACGTCGATTTCGAGCTGGCGAATGGTCAAGGCCGCACGACGGTCGTCTAAGTTGCGCACATCAATGACGTGATCAAACGCGGCCTTCAGTCGGGCGCGGTAGGCCGTGCCGTCTTCGGGACTGAAGTCAAACGCGAAGATCTCAAATTTGGTCTTGTCATGGGCCTCAATCAAGTCAGCCATCAACAAGCCCACGGCGTGGGTACACAAGTCGCCCGACAAATAGCCGATGCGAATGCGCGCATGCGGAATGCGCTGCGCGGGGGCCAAGCGTTCTTCTTGCAGCTTGAATTTACGGTCCACAAACGCGCGTGAAGCCATCCACTGCAAAGCAGGGTCGTCGTGCAGCGACAACATGGCCAAGGGCGATGTGGCGGCCAACATGTCGTTGACGCGAATACCGGGCAAGGGCAAACACACAGGCCACTTGCATTGTTTTTGGCGCAAATGCACCCAGTGTTGAATGGCGTCAGGTTGGTCAGGTTTCAAGGCCAAGCTTTGCTGCAGCGCCTGCTCGGCTTGGTCATACACATGACGCGACTCTTGCAAACGCCCAATGTGGTTGAGCGCCATGGTTTTCAAGTCCACCTCAGTCGATGCAGGGCTAGGCGATGTGTGGGCCACATCGCCCCATTGCTGCAGGGCTTCGTCAAAGTTCTTTTTGCGCTCTAACGTGAGCCCCAAGTTGATCTTCGCTTGCAACAAACCCGGGTTCAAAGCCACGCATTGGCGGTAGGCCATCTCGGCCCCGTCCATATCACCCGCCTCTGACAACATGACTCCCCAATTAAACAACGCCACAAAACGCGTGGGCGATTGGGTGCAGGCAATCCAGATTTTGTACAAGCTCATCGCGTCTTGCGCGCGTCCAGCGTGCTTCAGCGCATCGGCTTGCTGCATCAACAGCTCCAAAGGCATGCCACCAGACTTGGCCTGGTTCATCAATTCGTCGGTCTGTTGGGGTGTCATGGCTGTGGTGTCAAATTTTTGTCAATGCAAAAGCTAACGCACGTTTTATGCCAAAAAAAACGCCCCGACTCGCGGGGCGTTTTGCGGTGAATCTGCCCTTGTGGGGCAGTTCAAGTCAGATTACTTCAACAGAGACAACACGCCTTGTGCAGACTGGTTGGCTTGCGCCAACATGGCTGTGGCGGCTTGCGAAATGATCTGCGACTTGGCCATGCTGGTGGTTTCAGAAGCGTAGTCGGTATCCAAGATACGGCTGCGCGATGCAGACATGTTTTGGTTGGACTCGGTCAAGTTGCTGACCACAGACTCCAAGCGGTTTTGGAAGGCACCGGCCTTGGCTTGCATGGCAGAGACAGTTTCCAAAGCGTCGTCAATCGCAGTGATGGCAGCGCTGGCGCCGTCTTGGGTGGTGATGTCCACATCGGCCACTTTCATGCCGTTGTCATTGCCACCGAAGGTGCCGCGGGTGAAGCCCAACAAGTTGAAGTTGGCGTTACCTTCGCTGCCGCTGGTGACTTCAAAGGCTTTATCTGACTCTAAGTGCACATTGGCGTAGTAAGTAACAGGCTCAGTTGCAAGAGCCGTACCGGCCGTAGCTTCAGTACCAATCGTTTGACCAGTCAAACCGAGTGCAGAGGCGTCTGCAGCATCCGAAGCAATCGAGATGTTACGACCATCTTCAGCTGTCAGCTGTACACCATCCCCCCAACCTGTTGCAACCACACCAGTTTGACCCGAATATTTGTTGATGGCCACCAAAACGTCATCACGGTTGGAGTTTGTATCCAAGTTGATAGCGATATCCACGCCGTTGATGTTCAGGCCTTTCACCGTATCAGCCGTAAAACCTGTACCGCGCACCACGTTGGCATCAGCGACAGCTCTCACGCCGGTCATGTCGGACTTCTTATTGATCGCAGCTGCTGTTGCGATCGCACTGGCTGCTTTGGTGGAAGAGTCCGCTGCAGTGCTAGAAGATGAATCATCGCTGCCAATCGCAGCATCAATACCTACACCATTAATGACCAAAGTACCGCCATTCAATACACCTGTTTTGCTAACCACAACAGGTGGCGTACTCGTGTCAAAAGCTCCAGGGATTTCACCTGCAAGCGCAGATGCACGAGGCAAAGTCACCATCGTGGCTTTATTGTTGCCGTAGCTGCCTGCAGACAAACCTGCGTTTTGAATAGAACCACTAGTCTCTGTAGACAGCGTGAATGCTTCACCTGTTTTGGATTTCAAATCAAAGGTGCCGATGTATGTACCGGTGTCGCTCAAACCCACATCACCAGCTTCAAAACCACCAGTGCCTAAGTCGATTTCAATGTTGCGACCATCCGCAGCCACCAAAACAATACCTTGTTTGTCGTCGTGTGTGTTGACCGCTGTAACACCCGTTTGTTTAGAAATGTTGTTGATGGCATTGGTCACCATAGAACGGTTGATTTCCAAATCATCGCCCAGTGTGATTGCAGCGGTTTCTTGTCCATTGATCTTCACCGTCTTAGCCGAAGTCACACTCGGCGTTGTATTCATTTCCGTACCGAAAGCAGTCGTTTTTCCCACGGTCGCAATCACGCCAGTTTGATCAGACACACGGTTGATCGCTGCCGCCTTCGCAATGGCACTCGCAGACTTGGCATTTGAAGACACCTTATCATCAGTTGCCGATGAAGCGCCGACAACCACACCGTTGATCGTCATGTCACCATTTTTGAGAGAGCCAGATTGACCAGAAGCGGGCACGACAGGTGGCGATGCATCTGCAGCGGAATCATATTTAGTTCCCACAGATGTCAACGAAGCACTGCGGCCCGAACCAATGTCTTTGGTCTGCACAGAGCCAAACCCGATGGTCATTTTGTCGCCACCGTTGACGCCAGTTTGCAAGTCAATCTTGCCAGCCGAGCCGTCCAACAACTTGATGTTGTTGTGGTTAGTCTTGGTGGCCACGTTGTTGATCTCTTGCTTCATTTGGTCCACTTCCAACTGCAAAGATTTGCGGTCAGAGGTAGACATAGCGCCGTTACCGGCTTGCACAGACAGTTCACGCATGCGCTGCAGCATGTCGGTGACTTGACCCAAAGCGCCTTCAGCGGTTTGTGTCATCGAGATGCCGTCGTTGGAGTTACGGATAGCGACTGCATAACCGCGAATTTGCGATGTCATGCGGTTGCTGATGGCCAAGCCGGCGGCATCATCTTTGGCGCTGTTGATACGCAGACCTGTGGAGAGACGCTCCATGGACGCTTGCATCTTTTTCTCGACGTTAGCCATAGAAGCCTGTGCGGCGAGTGCTTTCACGTTGGTGTTGATAACGGACATGGTGTTTCTCCTTGATAGTCCAAAAGAAAAGTGGTTTAAAACAAAGTCAAGATTTGTTTCTTGATGAACAGTGAATCGTCAGAGTCATCAAAAACTTTAGAAAATAATTAATCTTTATGAGGCGGTGTTGTGCAAGATGCCTTTGAGGTCTTCAATGTTGTAGGCGATTTGCACAATGACTTCATTAGGAATCTGACGCACGATTTCACCGGTCTGCGAGTTCTTCACATACACAATAGGACGGCCTAATTTTTCGTCCATGGTGAAGTTCAAACCGCGACCGCCAGACAACATCAACTCATTGAGTTTGCTGATGGCCTCTTTCAAGTGCTGGTTGCTGCGCTCGGGATCAAAGTTCACTTCCGCTTTCGGAATTGGTGTGATCTTGGATGGTGCGGGCTCATTGGTCTTGATGTCTGTGGGCGATGCCACGCCAACCGAAGTTGTACGCGCGCCTAGATTAGCCACCAAGGGAGAGATTTCAGAAGTCATGATGTGTGCCTTTCTGCCCCAAAGAGAGAATTAACTTTGGGTGATACGGTTAAGATCGGCACGAGTTCACATAACTTGAGACAAATATGTCTCAAATATTTTTCGCTGCGAAAATTAAATTTTCGAACTACTTATTTATTTAAATTAATTCTTAACACCGTATGCAGCCATCATGCCGTCAAAACTAGATTTAAGGCTTGTCTTTTGACTATTGACGCTACCTACCAAACTATCCATCGCCGCAAACTGTTTTTGGTATCGCTTCAGCAAACCATCCATACGCGTTTGAAGTTTGGTCAAATCATCTTGGTATTTGGAATTTTGCGTGGTGGCATTTTGGCTTTGACGTGCAATAACGCCCGATGGGCCAAGCAAATCGGTAAGCTTTTTGACAGCATCACCTGCCACACCTGCAGGCGCTGTGCTGTAAACGCTTAAGTTATTTTGGTTACCTGAAAAGGTTTTCACCACATCGTCGAAGTTCTTGTTCAGCGCGGTGTCGAGTTTGGTACTGTCTATCGACAACGTGCCCGCTTGATCGACGCTGATGCCCATTTGCCACAATGAACCCACACCCGTCCCTGGCGTCGACGAGATACCTGCAAACATGCCGCGCAGCTGTTGCTTCAACATGCGCACGGTGGAGTCGCCGACCAATGTGGCACCGTAGGTGTCTACCGTCGACTTAGGGTCAGTCACAACGTTGAGCATGGTCATGGCATCGTTGTAACTGGTCACCAAGGTGGTCAGATTGGTTTTCACCGTCGTGTTGTCACGGGTAAAACCAACTTGAGCCGTGCTAGTGGTGGGAGCTTTGAGATTAATTGTGACGCCTGACACCACGTCTTTGAGTACATTGGTATTGCGTGTGTAGGTGATGCCATCTACTTTGACTTGAGCGTCAGAGGCTGCTTGATTGGCAGCATTGCTGGCCGTGAAGTTCAAACCGGGTGTGCCTGCGCCGCTGCCATAACCCGTGGTCAAACTGAATGCGCCTGCAGCGCCTTCAGCACCAGACAACACGATTTGGAAAGGCTTGGCAGAGCCATCCCCCGTGTCAATCAATTTAGCCGTCACACCATAGCCTGCGGCGTTGATGGCATCGACCACGTCTTGCGGTGTGTCTTTACCAGCTGCCAAGTTGATGGCGGGGGCGGCAGATCCGCCCACAGTGAGGTTCAGGGTCATGGCGGCACCGCCATTGAGAGATGCCGTTGCCGAAGCCACACCATCGCTGACTGTGCGCTGCGCTTTGGCCAAATGCAGCACATCAATGTTGTAACTGCCCGTCTTGGCCGTGGCCGTCGTGGTCACACTGAAAGCGTTGGGATTGGTATTATCCGCAGTCAGCGCGTTGAAACTGCTTTGGTCTTTGATAGCCGCAAAAGCCGTTTTCACTTCACCCAAGACAAACGACACAGCCGCAAAACCCGACACACGCGCATCGTTCTTCGTGATCTTGGCGTTGATGGCGTTGGCTTGGGGGACTTGTTCAGCATTGACCAAGTTTTGAGCCAACGACGCGGTGTCCACACCCGAACCAGCACCGAGAGAACTGATGATCTTTTGCGCCGCTGCTTTGTTGGCAGCAGACGTCGTTGCAGCGACGGTTTTATTCGCAGCAGCTGTTGACGTCGCAGTGGTCGCCGTGGAGGTCGTCGAGCTAACAGCAGTGGTTGCCATACAAGGTGAACTTTCTTAACTCAGACTAGATCGGTGCAACAGACTCAAACTTGAGCGCATTAATTGATGAATTTGAACAAACTCATCTGCGAGATCTTGGAAAAGCTGCTTTGTGCAGCTTCCAACGCCAATTGGTCTTTGTTCATTTTGGTGATGGCCGAGGTGTAGTCGAGGTCTTCCACATCGGATTGGGTGGTTTTCAAACGCAGCACCACTTCATCAAGCACGCTGGTTTGCAAGTCAACCACCGACAAGTCGGAACCTACTTGAGCCAAGCCGTTGCTGATGCCGTTTTGCAAACCATCCACCTCAGCAATGCCACGCTGGACCTTGGTCATGTCGCCAGAACTGACCGCATTGGCTAAGTCATCCAAGGATTGAAAGAAGTCCACACCCGTTTGCGCCCCCTTCTCATCGGTGCGGGTGACGCGTACAAAAGCATCGGTGCCGGGCATGTTGAGGTTCATGCGGCGGTTGTCGCCCACGTTGACTTTCATGCGCGACTGATCGCCTTGATAGACCACACGGCCTGTGGCGTCTTGTGCGAAGGCGGGCTGTCCGGTGCGGCTGCCTGAGAACAAAAAGTTGCCGTTGCTGTCTTGGCTGTTGGCCAAGCCCATGATTTGTTCGCGCAAACCCTTCATCTCCAAAGCCACGCTTTGACGGTCTTGCGGGCTCAAGGTCGCGTTGGCACCTTGCACGGCCAACTCTTTGATGCGATACAACACGTCGGTGGTGTTTTTGAGCGCAGTTTCTTCCGAAGTCAAGCGCACGTTGGCAGACTTCAAGGTGTCTTGGTAGCTGGTGTTGCGCGACAACTCCGATTGCAAACGGGTCACCAAAGCGGCTTTGTCTGGCGCGTCGCTGGGCTTGACAATGTTTTTCCCTGTCGACAACTGCTCTTGCGTTTTGGCCAAATTAGATTGCACCGTGCTCAATTGCTGGGTCGAGCGGTCAAAGTAGAGGGAAGTTGAAATTTTCATAGGTCTTGGCCTCTATCAGCGAATTTGCACAATCGAGTCAAACAACTGACCCGAAATTTGCAGCGCTTTGGCGTTGGCTTGATAGGCCTGTTGCAAGCGAATCAGGTTGGCAGCTTCGTCGTCCAAATTAACGCCCGAAATTTTGTCGCGGGCTGCAATGGCTTGGTCGTTCACCACGGTCAACGCTTGTTGGGTGATGGTGGCTTGTTGTGCCAAGTTACCCACGTTGTTGATTTGGTCGATGTAACTGTTGGCCAAGGTTTTGCCATTGACCACCGGTTTTTTATTCAGATCAACCATGTCGAGCATGTTGACGTTGTTACCCAAGCCATCTTGGTTGCCGTCGACTTGGTAGCTGTCACCCACGCTAGGGGCGTGGTCAAACTTGATCTGCAAACCATTGAAATCGACCACGGGCTCCAGCGCCGAGCTGTCGTATTGACGGCTGGCCAACTCAGTGCCGGTTGTGCTGTCGATGATGCTGTAACGGTCGGCAGCCGTGAACTTGATGGTCAACGACTGGCTACGCAAACTGTCACGCGGCACATCGGGTTGACCGGTAAAGCTGGTGGCTACTTTGGCGGTACCGGTGCCGGTGACAAACACCAACAAATCATCTGGGCTCCCGCCTTCGATGAACGCACCGGTGCGCAGGCCAAGCTTACCCAGGTCCGACGGGTCACCCGTTTGCTCATCGGGTGGAACACCGTAAGTGCCAAACGACAAACGGATGTCGGTTTGCGTCGGGTCTGCGGCCAACTTGCGTTTGAGACGTGCGGTGACGTCGTAGTCCAACGGCTCTAAGCCTAAGGCGTTCGCCTGGAAGGTGCCATCGGCCGCTTTACCAGGGCCCACTGAAATATTCATCGTACCGGTCGAGTCAGTGGTAATGAGCTTGAGGTTGCGGTTGCTGTCAATGACAGCCTTGACACCTGTGGTGCCCGTTTTCTCATTGATCTTGTCGGCGACACCTTGCAAGGTGGTGATGAGACTGTTGGCGCCAAAAATCTCAGTACCGTTGATTTCCAAAGGCTTTGTGAAATTAACATCAGTGCTTGGCACGCTCATATCACGGACCACTTGCACCATCCGCACTTGACCGTTGTAACTGCTGGCTTGCAGGTTCAGGGCATTTGCCCCTGGTTGTGTGGTGCCCACATTGGCATTGATTTCAATTGGACTGCCTTGTGCGTTGCTCAACACCAACTCACCCGCTGTGCTGACATACGCCTTGATCTTGAGTGCTGGATCTGTCACACCGGAAAACTGGGTGTTGATAGCCTCGGTCAACGACTTGATGTCGGCATAGCCAGCAGGAATGGCTTGGCCGTTGATTTTCAATGCCTGTCTGAAATCCAATTGATTACCAGACACGCGAATCTCACTGAACGCCTCCGCACGAATATTGGTTGCACCCGAGCTCAAGTTGATCAAAGCGGCGACATCCGACGGCGTGGCTGACGCTTGCAGCGCGCTCAGCTTCACACCATTGAGTACCAACGCGCCTGCTTCAATGGCGGTGCCATCCCCTGGCACGCGTGCTGTTTCAAGCACCGCAGGCATGGGCGTCGTGTTGGCCGAGACACCATTGGCATCAAACGTTTGGCCATACAAAACCGTGGCTTTGGCACCGTAGAAAAGCGTTAGGTCACGGTAAGCGTCTGGCCCTGTTTTATTCAAATAAGCGTCGCTGTAGGTCGCATTCGGCACGAAGCCATTACTAGGCGACATGAGCTGGAATTTTTCGTCCAAGCTCAAGGCTTTGCCCAACAGCTGACGACCGTCACGGGTCATCACTTGCAGTTGTTGACCTTTGTCGGCTTCATCCAAATAGAAAGCAGCCTTGACACCTGCCGCCAAGGTGGTGACAGGCGTGAACAAGCGTGCGCCTTCGACTTTGAAGGTCACACCTGCGGTGGCGTTGGGGTTGTTCACCAGCGTAGGGTTACTCAGGGCCGTGGCAGGCGTGGTGCCTGCGAACTTGACCGAGGCGCGGGTGGCGCTGACGTTGGTATTGCTTTCGCTGACACGGAACTGTGCAGCCGTGGCCACGCGCAGAGCATCGTTCAACGCCATGCGAATGCCACCGGCGGCGTTGGCTGCCGTGGAATCGATGGCGAACAAATCGGTGCCCATTTTTCCGTAGCCATCAATACCGTTTTGCTGAACAGCGTTGGTTTCTTTGACGAAAGTTTGGGCCAACGAATTCAAATTCTTTTGCGCAGGCTCCAACACTTGGCTAATGAAACCTTGGTAACCGCCCAACTGACCGCCACTGGCACTGGCCAACGACTCGCTGTTGCCGTAAGGGTCGATCACCAAGCTCACGCGGTCTTTCACGGCGGGGTCTAAACCCACAGGACGCGACTTTTGACCATCGACCACCAGACCTTGGGTCATGGTGGTGCCCATGCTGACGGTCACTGCACCGTTGGTGCTGAAGCTCGTTTTGACACGCGCCAAATCGGACAACTGGCGCAATAACAAATCACGACGGTCCAACAACTCGGGGGGTTGCAAATCGACCGAAGGCGCTTTGGCCATAGCCTGGTTCACCAAGGCCAATTGGCGAGTAAGGGTATTGATTTGGGTGGCGGTGCTTTCGACCGCTTGACGGGTTTCGGTGGAGACCAAATCGAGCTGACCGGAGAGCTCCGCAAACCGTGAAGCCACGCCTTCGGAGCTGCGCATGAAGGAAGTGCGCAACACGGTGGAGGCAGGATCGGCAGACAAGCTGCTGGCCGCATTGAAGAAGTCGTCCAGCGCAGAGCTCAGGCCCACACTCTTGTCGCCCATGATGTCCATCACGCGCTTTGTGTATTCCACCATCGGTTTTTGGCTGGCCAAGTCGCTGGTGCTGTTACGCAGGTTGGATTCGGCGAATGCATCAAACTGACGTTTGACGGTTTGCAACTCCACACCGGTGCCAAAAAACATGGCCGCAGATTTTTGTGGCGCCGAGTCTTTCAAGACGGCGTCTTGGCGCGAGTAGCCTTCGGTGTTGACGTTGGCGATGTTGTTGCTGACCGTGCTCAACGCACGTTGGTACGCGCCAATCGCGTTGCCGCTGATGCCTAACATGTCACTCATGAACCACCTCCAAGCAGTTTCTTGGTGTCATGCAAAGGCTTGATCACAGGCATGTTGAACTTCAACGGGTTCACCGCAGGCGTTGCATTCATGGGCAATGCAGGCTCTTTGGGATTCAAAGCCATGCCGCCCACTTGACGGGCTTTGAGCATGTCAGCCGTGCTGGGCTGGTTTTGCTTGACCGCTTTGGCCATGTAGTCCGCCACGCCCAAAGCGCTGCGCTTGGCCATTTGCATGGAGACTTCCTTGTCAAACATGCCTTCAAAGGTTTCCACGCCGCTGGACTGGTTGTCCTCGTCTTTCATAGTCGCTTCACGCATGGACTTCATCATCATTTGGATGAAGAGGCCTTCAAATTGTTGCGCTGATTCTTTCAGCGCTTTGTCTTGGTTTTGCTGCGCTTGGCCACGCAACTCACCCAGACCCGAAAAGTCCAGGTAGGACCGGGTGGTGGAGGTGTCGACGGGGCTGCTCATGTCAGTGCTCTTAGATGATGACCAACTCGGCGCGCAGGCTGCCAGAGCTTTTCAAGGCTTCAAGAATGGCGATCAACGCGGAAGGCGAAGCGCCCACTTGGTTGACGGCATCGACAATTTGACGCAACTCCACACCCGGCTGGAACAAGAACATGGGCTTGTTCGGCTCGTTGACTTTGATGTCAGCGTTTTGCACTTCAGCCGTTTGACCACCTGCAAATGCATTGGGTTGTGAGACCTCGTTGGTGGCCGTGATGGCGACCGAGATCGTGCCGTGCGACACCGCAGCAGCCGTCACACGCACGGAGCGGTTGATGACCACGGTGCCTGTGCGTGAGTTGATGACCACGCGAGCCGGTGGCTCGCCTGGCGTGATCTCTAAAGCTTCCACCATGCTCATGAACGACACACGTTGATTCAAGTTTTTAGGTGCGCGAACCGATACCGAAACACCATCCAAGGCTTGTGCCACGTCACCGCCAAATTTTTTATTGATGGCGTTGACGATGGCCGTGGTGGTCGAAAAATCGTTTTCACGGATGTTGTAAATGACGTTTTCAGCGGTCTCGAAGGGGGTGTCAACAATACGCTCCACAATCGCGCCGCCAGGAATGCGGGCCGAGGTCGGCACACCAATGGCCACTTTAGAGCCAGCTTGGCTGGCGTCAATGCCAGTGGCGGTCAAGGCCCCTTGCGCCAAGGCATAAATCTCACCATCCACACCGCGCATGGCCGTCATGATCAAACTGCCGCCGCGCAAGTTGGTGGCTTTACCGATGGCAGACACGTTGATGTCAATGCGCTGACCGGGCTTGGCAAAGCCAGGCAAGTCGGCGGTGACCAACACCGCGGCGGTGTTTTTGATGTCCACACGGGCAGCGGTCGAGGCTTGTTCAAAGTCGGTCAAAGGACCGTCAATGCGCACGCCCATTTGCGCCAGCATGGCTTTCATGCTTTGGGTAGTGAACGGCACCGAGGCGTCGTCGCCCGTGCCTTGCAAGCCGACGACCAAGCCGTAACCGATCAATTGGTTAGGACGTTGGGCGGCGAGCGTGGCCAAGTCTTTGACACGGTCAGCGCACGCGCTTCCTGCTGCCAACAAGCTTAAGCTCACGACACAAAGACGAAAAAAGGGAGAAAGACGCAACATGAGGTACTCGTTCGATCAGAAGGGCCAGTATTTGTGCAAGGCAGAAGTGCCCCAACCTGCTTTGGTTGCGTTGGCCAAGTCGCCTGAGCCACGGTAAGCAATTTGTGCATTGGCCAAACGGCGCGACTGAACGGTGCTGTTTGGACCCACGTCTTCAGGACGAATCACGCCAGAGACTTGAATCACTTCAGTGCCTTCAGAGAGACCAAGTTTTTTCTCGCCACGGATGATCAAGTTGCCGTTGGCCAAAATCTCAACGACGGTGACCGCCACCGAACCGACCAAAGACGCTTGTTGGTCCGCTTTGCCTGCCCCTTTGCTGCTGTTGGCGTTCTCGTTGAGGTTCACACCGTTCAAAAACGGCGAGATCTTGCCGACTTGAGTACTTAAACCACTTGGCAAAGAATTTTTAGATTCGCGGCTGACGTCGGTGTTTTGCGTGCGCGCCGCTTGCGTGGACTCATTGAGCAGCACGGTGATGATGTCGCCCACTTGGTAATTGCGGCCACGGCCAAACCAAGCGTCGCTTTGCCGGTTGTTGTAGATGCCGCCAGTGGCAATCTTTGGCCGGTCTGAGGCCAAAGGATAGACAGGCGCAAAGTCGGGTGACGATTTGAGAACCAAATCGACCGGCTCGGTGGCGCAGCCTTGCAGCGCAGCCACACAGGCGATCAGAGAAAGAGAGTGAAGCAGTTTCATCATGAACCTCATCACATGTTTTGGTTCAAGTACTTGAGCATGCCGTCCACGGCCGAGACGGCTTTGGAGTTGATCTCGTAAGCGCGTTGGGTCTCAATCATGTTGACCATTTCTTCCACCACGTTCACGTTGGATGCCTCGAGCGAGCCTTGGTTCAGCGTGCCTGCGCCATTGAGGCCCGGCTGCAAAATTTGCGCTTGACCACTGGCTTGCGACGAGTCGTACAAGTTGTTGCCGATGGGCTTCAACCCGCTTGGATTGACGAAACGTGCAATTTGAATTTGGCCAATGTTTTGCGCACCACCGCCGGCAACCAACTCAGCACTGACGGTGCCGTCGCGGCCAATCGTCAAGCTGGCCGCATTGTTGGGGATGGTGATGGCTGGAATCAACGGAAAACCCTGCGAGGTCACCATTTGGCCGGTGCTGGAGATCTTGAAGTTGCCGTCACGCGAGTACGACGTCGTGCCATCTGGCATTTGAATTTGAAAGTAGCCGTCGCCTGTGATCGCCACGTCCAGCGGGGCTTGGCTGTTGACCATATTGCCCTGCATGTGCAGTTTTTCAGTGGCATTGATCTTCACACCGGTACCCAACATGAAGCCGGTCGGGGATTGGGTGTTGTTGGTGGTTTGCCCACCTGGTTGCTTGATGTTTTGGTACAGCAAGTCCTCAAAGACAGCTCGGTCGCGCTTGAACCCGGTCGTGTTCACGTTGGCCAAGTTGTTCGAGATGACGTTCATACGCGTTTGCTGCGCGTCAAGACCCGTTTTGGCTACCCACAATGATGCGTCCATGATTGATCGCTCCCTTTAAAACTGTCAAATTCAGGACGCCTTCATCATGGAGGCGCCCGACTCATCGTTGGACTTGCTTTCTTTGATGATTCGAACCTGGTGCTCAAACGAGCGGCTCTGTTCAATCAGCTTGACCATCGATGCCATTGGATTGACGCTGCTGCCTTCTACGGCCTGCGGTGTCAAAGAAACTGGCTCTGGACCAGTTGCAAAGTCCGTGCCAGCTTCTTTTCCGACAACCTTGAACAAACCGTCTTCACGTTTGCTCAAAGGAGTGGCACTCGCATCACGCAGCAGCAACTGGGCGATCGCCTGCTGCTGAGGCACGCCTTGCTGGGCGGGATCAATGGCGTAGAGGGTGCCATCGGTGCCAAATGACAATTTAAAACCGGGCGGAACCGTGATGGGCCCCCCGTCTTGGCCGCGTACCAAGTGACCGGTGCCGGTTTCCAAGACACCGCTGGCATTGACCTTGAGGTCGCCTCTGCGCGTGAAAGCCAGCTCGCCATTGCTGCCTGTGACGCCTAAGACCGTTTTGTGGTTCATGGCCACGTCTAAGTCACGCCCCGTGACCATCAAAGGCCCTGGGTCGAGTTGCACTTGGTCGTTGGCATACATGCGCGGTTGAATGCGCGAGTCAAAACCCTGACCGACCGCTTGGTGCGATTGCAAAGTGACGTCAAAGGTTTTCTTAAAACCAATGGTCGACACGTTGGCGATCTCGTTGGACAACTGGTGGCGCGCAATGCGCTCCTCGTTGATCGAGGCCATCGAGTTAAAGGCTAAGCGGTCCATGTCAGGCTCTCAGTGCGTCCGCTTAGTTGCGGATCTGAATGATGGTCGAGGTCAGCGAGGTGCTGGTCTCAATGGCTTTGGCGTTGGCCTGGAAGTTACGCTGCTCGGTGATCAAGTCCACCAATTCCTGCGTCAAGTCCACGTTCGCACGCTCGGTGGCGCCGGAGCGCACCGTGCCGTAACCGGCAGAACCGGCTTCGCCGTACTTGGGGGTGCCTGAATCAGACGTTTTGTAGTAACTGGTGTCACCAATCTGGCGCAAGCCGGTTGGGTTGGAGAAATTGACCAACACCACCTTGCCCAGCGACTTTTGCGCACCGTTGGAATAGCTGGCGTTGACCAAGCCGTCGTCTTTGATCGCCAAGCCCACCAAGTCACCTTCAGGTGCACCGTCTTGCGACTGTGACAATACCGCGTAGGGCGACGCGAACTGGGTCGACTTGGAGTAGTCGATGTTGATCGTCAAAGAGCCCTTACCGTTTGGCAAGTAGACGGTGTCGAGTTGAGCGCCTTGTTTGGGAGAAACCAAGTTACCGGCCGTGTCAAAGGTCAGCTCGCCTTTGTCGAAGTAAACGGGTGACCATTCGGGCAGATTGTCAAAACCAGTGGCGGTGGACGACTCTTTGCCGAAACCGTCAATGTAGACCGTCGCGTTTTTGTCGTCTTTGAACGGTGTGGGTTTGATCCAAGTGGTGGTGGTGCCAAACTTGGCGTCCAAACCGTCCAAACCCCAGCGTGCGTCGCCAGTCACTTTGATGTACGAGCTGGTGGATGCCGTGCCTGTGGTGAACTTCAACGCGTTGGTTTTGGTGTCATACGTCACCTTCACGCCGTCGACGGTTTGTGGTGTCGCGCCATCGACCGAAGGGCCTTGCAGGTTGTTGATACCGCTTTGCAAAGCCTCCATGAAAGTGCTCAGCGTGTAGGTGTCTTTGGGCGGAACGACCACCGTACCCGTCACGCCGTTCACCGAAACCACGAACTGGTTGTTGGTGGTGTCGACCGCGAAGTTGTTGTCCACGTTCACGGCCAAGGCGTTGCCTTCCAACACGGCTGGCATGGACGAAATACCGCGCAGGGCTTCAATCTTAGATTGCCCCACGACATACGTGGCTGGGTCGCCTGTCAAACCCAAACCGTGATCATTCACAGTGGCCAAGCTACCAGGTTTGATGTTGCTCAAGCTGATGCTAGAGCTATCACCCGTCGTGCCTGATTTGAAAACAAACCCGCCTTTGACGGCGTCGTATTCGACCGTTGCACCATAGCGTTGGTCGTTGGAAGCACGGAATGAACCGGCAGAGACAGACGGTGTCAGGCTCAAACCAACGGTATCGTCGTTCACGCCTTGTGCGATGGGATCGTTGGTGGGACGAATGCTGGTTTGGTTGGTAAACACCGAAACCTTGTCATTGCCATCAGGCTTGAACACCAGCTGTTGTGCCTTCGTGTCATAGCTCACCTTGACACCGTATTGTTGCGTGCTAGATTGACCTGCGTTGACAATGGCTAGTTGCGTGTTGATTTGGGACTGAACTTCAGACACCAAATCTTCGTAGCGCATATTGCCTTTGCCCCGCAGGCTGATGTCGACCGTTGGCGCCGCAGTCAATGGGGTTTTGATCGGCAATTGCAACGAAAAAGTCGTACCTGTCGTCGAGTCAAAGTTAAATGGCTTTTCATCGCCATAGGCTCGGTTGATCGAGTTGGTCAACTCAGCCGCAATTTGCGCCCCCGAGAGCTTGACGTTTTTACCCGCCAAACGCTCCAAACCGACAGACACCGGTTCAATCGAGTTATCAATATTGATATTGAATAAATTCTTCAAGTCATCAATGCTTTTTTTACCGGCCAACGTCGCGTCGACGGCCACGGTCGGACCTGCACCTGTCGCCACAGCCACTGGCGTACCTGTGGCTGGCACGACATTCATCTTGACACTATCAGCAACAGGCGTAGTCACGCTTGGATTGGTGGAGGTCAAGAGCAGATCACCACTTACGCTGTCAACGGAAGCCACGTACGAATTGGCAAAGCTTGAATCAGCATTCAAAGCAGCAACGACTTCGTCAACAGAAGGAAGTGCTCCAACTTTGGGCACTGTGATAGGGGTATTCGTCCCAATCTGTACTTGAAAGACATCCCCTGTGTTGTAGCTAGTTGGCACCTGATACGTGGCAGTTTGAGCACCTTGTGCAGCCAATAAATCTGCTTTAGGCATATCTTCATAAATGCTGAAATCTACGCCATCGTTAGTACCCGTACCCAAACCCGTGGCGCTACCACCTGTGACAGCAGCAGGCTGCGAAGTACGCACGTCGTTCAATTGATCCAACGAAAATTTGTAGGTCTTTTTAGAGAAACTGCTGTTCAAAGCTGCAATTTCATCAGGTGTTTTGAAATCGCTCTTGGCTTTGAGTTCACCGTATTTGTTGACGAACATCACGTCACCGGTTTTGCTCGTGGCTTGTTGCAAAGACGCATCCACCAACTGATCGCCCACATACACAAAAGTCTGCCATTTGTTGTTCGGCGTTTCTTGACTCGCGTTCTGGGTCTTGACGTAATAGACCGTGGCCAAATAACCGTTACCGCCACCGTCATACACGGTCAAGGCTGTGCTCTTGTTGTAGGTGGTGGGGTCGTTGCGGTTGAAGGGTGCGGTAATCACCGCAGCATCCGCAGGAAAGTTCAAACCCAGCTGCACTTTGCTGGTTTGTGTAGCCATGCCCGTGGTTTTTTGGGGAATGGTCAGCACGTTCATGTCTGTCAAGTTCGCTTTGCCGGACGAGTCAACGGACGCCGCCATCAAACGCTGTCCTGCTGAGTTCACCACGTTGTATTGGTCGTTCATCATGAACGAACCGTTACGCGTGAAGATGTCCTGAAAACCGTCTTGCGACTTAAGCGGGAAGAAACCGTCACCACTGATCGCCAAGTCCAAGGTGTTGGACGAGAAGGTCATGTTGCCCTGTCCAAATTCTTGGGTCACTTTCTTGAGCGACACACCTTGACCGACCGTCGACGACGCTTTTTGCAACGGCGAGGTCGCAAAAATGTCACCAAAGTCAGCGCGGCTGCGCTTGAAACCCACGGTACTCACGTTGGCGATGTTGTTGGCGGTCACACCGAGCTGGGCGGTGGCGGCGTTCAAGCCGGTCAGAGAGGTATAAAAAGACATGGTGCTTTAACTCCAGTGAGAAATTCTTAAATCGTTAAATCAGGAACCGACGCGCTTGACGTCGGCCAAATTGACTGTTTTGCCGCCATCGACTTCGAGCAACAAGGTGCCATCGCCGGCTGCAGCGCTGGACACGCCGCGTACGGTCGCGTAGGTGTTGACAGTGGGGGTGGTCATTTTTCCGGCGCTGTTGACAGTGGCCACATAGCGATAGGTGCCGTTGGCAACCGCAGTGCCACCATCGTTCATGCCGTCCCACGCCAATGTGGTGTCGCCCACAGGTTGCGCGCCCATGATCTGGGTACGCACCAAAACACCTTTGTCGTTGAACACTTGCAGCTTGATGCCATCGGCACCACTGGGCAAATTGATGGTGCCTTGCGAGACCGTGGTGTCGGTAACCGTGACAGGACCATCGGGCACCGTGACGGTTTTGCCGATCAACGAAGCCGCGCCCAACATCCGGTCGCCGCTCATGCTTGAGACCATGGATTCCAAGCTGGTCTTCATAGAGGTCGAGGCTTCAAGTTGTGAGAACTGTGCCAACTGAGCCACAAACGCCTCGTTTTTGACGGGGTCGGTCGGATCTTGGTTGGTCAACTGGGTGGTGAACAACTTGAGAAAAGCGCTCTGCCCCATGGTGGAGCTAGACGAAGAAGCCTTCGCGGCATCTTGCTGCGCTTTGTATTGCGCGCTGGTCATGATGTTGCTCGGCAACGAGCTCATCATCGAGGTGGTGTCAGAAACGGCCATGAAAGACTCCAGTACTTGCTGTCAATCAGCTTTTGATGATGTCGAGCGTGCGCGACATCAGCTGTCGAGCGGTGTTCACCACTTCGACGTTGTTTTGGTAAGAACGTGAGGCGGCCATCATGTCGACCATCTCGGACATTTCGTTCACGTTGGAATGAAAGACGAAGCCTTCTTTGTCAGCCAATGGGTTGCCTGGGTCCCAAGTTTTACGCACGGGCGCTTGGTCGTCCACGATGCGGTCCACCTTCACGCCACCGATGTATTGCGCGCCAGCATGGGTCATTTCTTCGCGCATCAAGGCCTTGAACAGCGGGCGCTTGCCGCGGTAAGCCTCGGCTTCTGTGCCCGCGACTGAGTTGGCGTTGGCCAAGTTAGAGGCGGTGGTGTTCATGCGCACGGTTTGCGCGTTGAGCGCGGTGCCGGCGATGCCAAAAACGTTGTCAAGGTTCATGATTCATTACTCCCCGCGCAAAGCTTTGCGCAACCCGCCAATGCGGTTTTCTAAAAATTGCAAGGTCGCTTGGTACTCGCTGGCAGCCTTACCGTATTGGGCTTGTTCCACGTTCATTTCGACGGTGTTGCCGTCAAACGAACTGTTGAATGGGGTGCGAAAACGCATGCCGTTGTCTGGGCCTTCTTGGATGCCAGCGAAGTGTTTGTCATTGGTGGATGTCAAATATTCGGTTTTGGCTTCTTTGAGCATGGCTTTGAAGTCAACGTCCTGCGCTTTGTAGTTAGGCGTGTCAGCGTTGGCGATGTTGCGGGCGAGCACTTCCATGCGTTGGCTTCTCACGCCAAGCGCACGTTCATGAATTCCGAATGCGTTTGCAAAAACATCCATAGCACCACTCCGATCTAGATCGACTCCGATTAATTGACACATGGCCTCAAGTCATGAGACCTCACGTCGATTAGTGCAAGAGCCATGCCAACGGTGTTTTGACGGTGCTGGCGGCAAAACTTTGCCGCTCCCCCTGCGTTATTGCACTTGGGTGACGACGGCCTGTGTGGCATACGCGCTCATGCGTGCGGCCTGAGGGGTCGCACGTTGGGCCACGTCTGTGCCCAAACGTTCTTTGGCGTTTTGATGCAAGCCCGCGACGATAGAGTTGCGGGTGATCGGCGCACGCACATCACGGTTGACGTGCAAGTACGCCGCTTGTCGGCCTGGAATATTCAAGGGGGCGTTGGGGCGCGTTTCATTGCGGGCTGCTGGTGTCAGCACGGTCAAATACAAATCATCTAAGCCGACAGGTCCGTTGTTTTTAAGGCCGGTGTCGTCAAAGTATTTGCCCACCATGTCGAGTTGCTGCAACACGCTGTGACCCAAGATGGCCTTGGGGTTGGCGCCAAACCCAGCGCTGGCTGCGCCGCGGTCGGGTCCATCACAAAACTGAATGATGCCGTGGCAACGGTTGTTGGTGGCTTTGGGGTTGAGGCCATCGCTTTCCATCAAGCTCAGCCGCGCAAAGTCATCGGGTGCAAATTTGTGCTGCTGCGACATTTGCACAATTTTGTTCATCACGGCTTGCTTGTCTTCAGCAGGAATGAAGCCTTTTTCGACCGCACGGGCGACGGTTTTTTCAAGCACAGGATAGGAGCTGCGGTCGGCACGCGACAGCAATTGAATTTGCGCCGTGCCTGCAAGCGATGACGCCCCCAAAGGGGTGTCAAAACTCTCACCATTCAACACCAAAGGTGCCGCAACGTTGGCCGATGTGGTGTTTGACAAGGATGACGTCGACGCATTGGCCGCAAGCGCCGACAGTGCAGCCGCGGTGCTGATCGAAAGCGTGCTGGCTGCGCCGTTTGAATTGGGTGTCGCGTTCGACGCGGCATTCAACATAGCCGCGGTGTTCATCAACGCACTTTGCGGTTTAGCCGCACTGGCTGTTGGTGCGTTCGCCGTGCCAGCTTGCGCTTGAGCCACGCTGTAGTTCAAGCTGTCTAGATTGAGCCGTTGCCCTGGGTGAATCAAGTTTGCGTTGGGCAAGTTATTGGCCCGTGCCACGGTTTGCGCCAAACGCAAAGCCTCGTTGTTGGACACATTGACGCCACGCGACGCCATTTGCTCGCGCACGATGCCCGACAAAGTTTGTCCTGATTTGACGGAGGTATCCCAAGCCGCGACGCTGCCCTCAGGCGCAAGTGCGCCCGATGGACTCGACATAGACGCCGTTTGCGCCGATGACAAGGCTCGCGTGAAAGCAGGTGCCGCACGCGTGAACGCCTGCGACCCCACGGACAGCGATGGCTTGCCGTTGATATCGGTGTTGGTCACCTGGGGTTGAAAGGACGGGTCGAGTCGCATGGCGGTTCCGTTTAACGGTGGGGTTTAAAAGTTGGTCTCGTTCTTGCAAGAAGGTGAAGGTCTGAAAAAAATGTCAAAACTTCAACACCTGACCCAACTCACTATGCAATTGCTGTGCCTAACTAAAACCGACAGCTTCCGAGTCCTCTGCGCTCGGTGGTTTGGGTGGGTGCTCGCCTTGGCGCTAAGCCATGCCAGTCTTGGGTTTGCGGCTGATACGCCCCCTGCCCAATCAGCCATTGAGGCCCTGCAAACACAGGCCCAGCAATGGGCCAGTTCACACCCTTCATTCCAAGGGCGCGCCGTCCACGTCGCGCCCATCGACAACCGCATTGCGGTGCAAAGCTGTCAACAAACACTGCAATTTGACCAACCGTTCCCGGGCCAAGCGTCGGTGCGCGTGCGCTGCACTCAACCCAATTGGCAGCTTTACGTCACCTTGAATTCAGGCAATGCACCTGCGGCCGTTGCGCGCAATGGTTTGCCCGCCCCCGCTGTGCAAAAAGTATTGATCGCAAAAGACCTGCTCAAACGCGGTACGCTGTTGACGCCTGCCATGTTCACAGCCACCGAAATGCCCGCCCCGGGGATGGAAAGCCAGCTGATCAACGACCCTAAACTGTTGGTCAACATGGAGTTAGTGCGCGATTTAACGCCCAACACCCCTTTGAAAACGTATGACGTGAAAACGGCTGTGATGGTCAAACGAGGCCAAGAAGTACAGGTTTCTGCAGGTGTGGGACAAGGATTCTTAATCACCTTGCGGGCCGAAGCATTGCAAGATGGCGGCATGGGTGAACAAATTCGCTTAAAGAATAGTGAGTCGGGTCGATCTCTAACTGCAGTGATCACTGGACCCAATGCAGCGAAACTGAGATGAGTACATCAAAAATGATTAATTAATCAATTTTGTGGTATTAATTTTTTGGAAAATCGCCTCAAGTTCTAAAATTTGGGGTCGATTGAAGTGTTGTGAAGAAAGTTTGACTTGCTGTAACAGGTTAAAGAAAGAGAAATCATCATGAGTGACGCTATTTCGAACTACGGACGTATGGCCACATCGAACGCTGCATTGCGCAGCGCCATCGACAAGGTTGAGAAAAAAAGCCCCACTGCCACGCAAGCGGCAGACACGGGATCTACACCTACGCTGGAAAAAACTTCAGCGGGAGCAGACAAATTGAGCCTGAGCAATGTTGCGCAAAAGGTCATGGCACAGCCAGACTTCGACCGTTCCAAAGTCGAAGCGATCAAGCAGGCAATCAAGGATGGCAACTATCCTGTGAATCCCCGCCGCATCGCTGAAAACTTTGTTGCGCTCGAACGCATGATCTCGAACTGATCGGACCACGCCCGATATGACGACACCCGCCACCGACACCCTGCCCTCATCGCTAGAGCAGGCCTTGGCCTTGGCGCAAACGCTTGAAGAAATGCTTGAACTTGAGTTCGAGCACTTGAAAGCGCAAAACTTGGACGCATTCGAAGCTTCCCAACCCGTCAAAAACGATTTGCTGCTGCAACTCGTTGAACTCGCTGGAATTCAAACCGCCGAGTCAGCCGACGCCTTGGGACCTGAATGGGATGGGTTCAAGGAGCACATGGCACAGTGCCGCGACATGCACCGTCGCAACGAAGTGCTGATTGGTCGAAAAATTGACGCCATTCGTGGCGCACTACAAAGCTTGCAAGTGCAAGATCCCGCCAGCTCGGTCGAAATTTATGACCGACTCGGCAAGCTCAACCGCGTACGTCGCGGTCGAGGCTACAGCGACGCTTAAGCCCAGCGCCTCAGTCTATTAAGCCTCTCGGGCTTTTTCATCACCGGGCTGCATGCCCTTGAGCCAGTACACCCACGACAAAATCACGGCCACAGCAGTGAACATGTCTTGTGGAATTTCTTGCCCCACGTCCAAACGGCTCAGCATGGCGAGCAAACGTGGGTCTTGCGCCACATACACCCCTTGACGCTTGGCCTCCTCCACGATGCGACGCGCCAGCTCCTCGTCCCCTTTGGCGGTGACGGTTGGCGTTTTGTTACGGCCGTACTCTAAAGCGACGGCTTGCTGCGTGTAAGGTTTGTTGGGTGACATGGTGTCGCTCAGGCTTGGGTGTCAATCAAAGCGCCATGCGGTGGCGGGGCACGATCGGCCTTCACGTCGGGTCGGGCCGCGTTGTAGACCTGAAAACTGCCCATCACCAAACCCGCGCTTTCAAGCTCATAGGTCAGCTCACTCGAATTGAAGCGTGCCTGCGCGGCCACCTCTTCTTTGAGGGCCCACATGGTCAAATCAACATGCGCATTCTCGCTGATGGTGGTTTTGAGCCAAACCTCCCCCAACACGCGACTTTGGGTGTGCATGTTCACCACCAAAGGATTTTTGGGTTGCCCGGGCTGATTGCCACGGCGCTCAAAGCGCATCTCCAGAGGATCAGCGTCTTTGAAGGGAATCACAAAGGCCAAATTGAGTTCGCCCTTGTGCCAATCTTGTGCAGCCTGCAACTGGGCGGATTCAGCCTCGTCCACCGCATGCTGCAAGGCTTCGGTGTCGCCACCTTCCATGGCGCCCACACGCGCGCGATCAGCCATGATGAGACGCAGCAATGCTTTGACATCCGACTCAACTGGCGCACCTTCCGCCAAGCTGGCTTCGCCACTTTTGCCATGCTGCAACACCCAGCGACGCAAGGTCTGCGGCTGCAAAGACGCCATGCTCAAGCGCTGAGCTTTGATGCGCTCTTTCAGCGCACTGCTGCCAGCAGGCAACAGACTCTCCAACATGCCGGGCTGCATCAAACTCATCAAGGCGGTGAAGCCGCCAGGCTGGAACAGCAAGGTGTTCAACCGCGAAGGCTGAGCGGGCACAGGTGAGCCCGTGGCAGGGTCGACCCCAGCAAAACGACCCGTGTGCAGGAGCTGCAACGTCCACTGCCCCGTCGGCAAAAGGTGCGCACGCAGTTGCATGACGTCGCCCTCTTTGATATAGGGCGAGAGCGGCAGATTGAACACATGCTCGTTGAGCGTGAGTTTGAGTTGGTCTTGTCGCAGCGCTGCCGTGGCTTGCACCACTTGGCCATCGTGCAAACCCAGCGCACGCGCGACGGGCGCATCGACATAGGCCGTGCGCATGTCGAGGTGCACAGGCGATGCCCGAGAGACTTGGTAGACGCCCTCAGGGCCAAGAATGGCCATGGTTCGACCTTAGGGGAAGCGCACCCAGTTTTTGCGCTCGTTCATGTTCATGTCACGGGTGGAATAGCCACCCGCCCAAGTGCTGCCCGAAGGTGCGGAAGCTTTGCCGCTCGCGCCCAACTGGGTCCGCAACAAATCTTCGTTGCTTGGCATGCGCAGCACCGCACCGGCGATCAACACGCGCGGGGTGGATTGGGTGAAGGCTTGCGGGTTTTGTTGCATCAGGGCTTGGCGCAGAACTTCGATTTTGAGAGGGCTTTCCGCCAAATGTTGGCGAATCACTTTGTCGATTGTGTCACCGGCTTGCACGGTGTAACTTTTGCCAGCCGGCTCAGCCGCCCAAACAGCGCCAGACATCAACCACATCGCCAGCAAAGCGCGCAAGGAAACAGGCAACGTGTTCATGTGAATTCTCCGTGTCAACATTGTGTTCAGTAGGTGTAAGGCCAAGCGACCCAAGTGCCGCGAAATTTTTGCGCTTGTCCTGCCACCTGTTTCAATTCAGCTTGGTAGGGACTGACGGATTTGACTTCTGCCAACACCGCCGCGTCAAGCGCACCACCTTCTAAAGCATGCTTGGGCAACACCCGCGAATCAGCCAGCATGAGCTTATCGCCCACTCGAAGACCGGATGTGCCACCGGCATTGAGCGTGAGTTTGCCCGGCTCGTCTTGCAAGACCGCAAAGCTTTGCGGATCGCAGGCGAGTTGTTTGTCGAGTTGTTGCGCCAAGCCCGCCACCGACTGCGCGATCGCATCGGCCGTATCAAGATCGATTTTGGGCTGCCCCAAACGGTCAGCTTGGGGGAAGGTCAATACCAAATCTTGGGCACTCAACCAAGTGCCACGCGCCCCAGGGCCGCGCACTTGCCACTGCATGGCAAAGCCTGACAGGTCATCGGTGGTGGTGCCTTGCGGCGCGGGGGCCAAGGTCAATTGCACATGCCACTGCACATGCTCTTCACCGTGCCCATGCGTCAATCGGTCGTAGGCGCGGGTGTGCACAGGGTCGGTCATCAAGCGCCAGTGTTGGGCTTGGCTGGCCGCTTCGAGCAAACGGGCACGGGCAGTGCGACCGATTTGCTGCGCGTGAAAACGTTGTACCGCGCGCAAGCTGGGCGACAAATCCACACTGACGGACATGACATGCATCAATGGGGCTTTGGCTTGCGTGGCCTCGCAACGCTTGGGCGCGACGGCCTCGACGTTGGCATCGGCCATGTCTGCTTGCGGTTCGTTGTTGGCGTCACGGGAGTAGGACTTGACGCGTAAATCACGCACCTTGATCTCAGAGCTGAAACGGTTCAGTTCTCGCAAAGCGCCATCGGTTTCCATCCAACTGGTGGCGGTGACTTGGGTGTTCGCTTTCATGGCGGTTTCAACCAACGCACTGCGGATCGCTTTCAAGCGTTCCTCAGGATTCAAGTCGGCCGCCCATACGCCCTGCCCGAGGCTGGCACCAACGAGCACAAAGGGCATCCAACGCAAAAAAGTCATAGCACGCATCTCCAAACGGGGCGCATCAGCGGCGTTTGTTGTTCAAGCTGGCGACGTAGAGCGTGCGCAAGTCATTGACGACACCACGGTCCAAGGACATGGTGGTTTCGTACGTGTCGTCCCCCACAGGGGTGATGCTGACCAACACGGCGCCAAAAATGACACCCTCCACACGCGCACGGAACGTGTCACTCATCACCGTCATGTCCGCCACCGTGGTGCTGGCGTCCAACTGCTGACCGTAAACCTGCTCGGTCAAGGCGCGGTAGGCGTCAAGTTTGGACGCACGAATGGCCAACAAACGTTGTTGCGCTGGGTTACGGTGGTTTTGAATACTAATCACCGCATAACCTGTTGCCACCAAGGTCTCACGCTTTTCAGTCATGGGCGTGATCATCGTGGCGGGCTTCTTGTCCGCAGCGGATTGGGGCGGCTCTTCGTACTCGTGAACGTGGTGGAACTTAAAAGCGGAGCAGCCGCTCAAAAACAAAGTGACCGCAAGTGCAGTCCAAATGGTGATGCGTTTCATGTCGTGTTCCTAAAACAGGTCTCCCCCTTGATTCGGTACGAAATGAGGCATCTTTAATATTTTGACGAATGAATACTTTTACCGTCTTGTCGCATTTGCTCCGCCAACGACAATCATGTGTAGGAATTTTTGACATGAAACAGATTACTCACTTTATTGGATCGAGCACATCCGCTCAATCGCTACGCGATCTGGTCGCCACCATGGCCAACTCGAACGCCACTGTCATGATCACAGGCGAAAGCGGTACCGGCAAAGAACTTTTGGCGCGCTTGTTACACGATCAATCTGAGCGCTGTGGCGCCAACTTTGTGCCGATCAACTGTGCAGCCATTCCCAAAGATTTATTAGAAAGCGAACTGTTTGGTCACCGCAAAGGGGCCTTCACAGGCGCTGTCGCAGACCGCATTGGTCGCTTTGAGTTGGCCCATGGCGGCACCATCTTTTTGGATGAAATTGGCGACATGTCCTTGGACATGCAAGTCAAATTGCTGCGTGTGTTGCAAGAACGTACGGTCGACCCGATTGGCGGCACACGCCAAATCAATGTCGATGTGCGCGTGATCGCAGCGACTCACCGGGATTTAGAAACCGAAATTGCAGCGGGCCGCTTCCGCGAAGACTTGTATTACCGCCTTAACGTGTTGCCCATGGTGACGCCGCCGCTGCGCGAGCGTCAAGACGATGTGCCGGAACTGCTGACCTTTTTTGCCAAAAAATGCGCCAACTTTGGCAAACAACCCATCACCTTCAAACCCGACTTTTTGCAAGCGCTGCAAAAGTACCCTTGGCCTGGCAATGTGCGTGAACTGTCGAACTTGGTAGACCGCTTCAGCACGCTGTACGCCGGTCAAGAGTTGGAGTTGCGTGCCATTCCGCCCACTTTGCTGCCCAAAGGTCTGATTTCAGCACAAGCTGAATTGCAAGCCATTGCCCCCTTGTTGGCCAAGTTAGAAATGACACCGCCGCCCGAAGTGTTGATTGAGTTGGACGACCAACCGGAACCTGAAGACGACAACGACATCGAAGGCATCATCATGTTGGCACAGGGCATGCCACAGCTGCCGCCCGAAGGTCTGTCATTGAAAGAGCGCATGGCTCAGATCGAGCGCAGCATCATCGAACAGGCTTTGAGCCGCAACTCGGGCAATGTGTCGCGCACGGCCAAGTTGCTCAATTTGCAGCGCACCACCCTGATCGAGAAAATCAACAAGTACGACTTGCGCTCTGTCGCCTGAACTGGGCTTGGGGTAGAGAGCCCAGGCTAGGCGGTTTTAGTCTCTGTCTTGGTCGTTGTAGAGCACGGTGATGCTCATGCGACGGTTACGCGGATCGCGTGGGTCTTTGGGGTTGAAGGGGTCGGTGTCAGCCACACCTTCAATCCGCGCAAAGCGGTTTTCTTTGATCCCTTTTTTCTCCAACAACGACCGCGTCACTTCAGCGCGCTCTGCTGACAGCGACCAGTTGTTGCGCCCTTCAGGGTTTTGGAACTGCACGCTGTCTGTGTGACCGCGAATTGCCACTTTGTTCGGAATATCCGCCAAAGACGCGGCAATCTCAGCAATCAAACTAGAGGCTTTGCCTTGCATGTTCATACCGCCGCTCGGGAACATCGCAAAGTCAGCTTTGTCGATGATTTCAATGCGCAAACCGTCTTTGTCGCGAGTGATCGACACTTGGTCTTTCAAACCTTCGAGTTTTTTGTTTTGCGACAGCTTTTGCTCAATCTCTTGCTCGAGCTTGGCAAAGTCAGCTTGCTCTTTGGCCGCAGCGACTTCTTTTTTCTGCTCTTCCGTGAGCTTATCGGGATCGGAATATGGGTTTTGGTTTTCCTGACCGGGCTCGGTGCTCGGGTTAGGGCCACCTTCAGAGCGAGGTGTCAAACGTTCCAACAGGCCCGTTTGTTTGGCAGAAAACGGAAAACCATCGGGGTCGATGATGGATCGACCGCCGAACATGCCGTTGGAGCCCGCCAATTGCCCGATGGCAATCATGCTTTGTGAGGTCGGTTTGAAGTAATCCGCAATGCTTTTGCGCTGGTCTTCGTTGGAAGCGCCCAGCAGCCACATCAACAAGAAGAAGGCCATCATGGCCGTCATCATGTCGGCCAACGCAATTTTCCAAGCACCGCCGTGGGCACCGCCGTGGCCATCATCAATGATTTTCTTGATGATGATCACCGGCGCTGGCGCAGCCGGCGTGTCTTCGGGAATGGGAGGTGGCGCGGGCGGCGCTACAGGCTTGGCCTCACCTTCGGGTACGACCGCAACAGCGGCGTCTTTTTCATCCGCCATTATTTCCTCAGCGCATCAAAGAGTTCGCCAAAGGTAGGCTGACTGTCGTGGCTGATACACACGCGCGCACCTTCGATGATCAAAGGTACAGGGTAGCCATGCATGTTGCCCAAAATGATCTGCTGTGCCACTTTGAGAATTTCGCCGTCATCGTCAATGATTTGCTTCAAGCGCTGGGCAAAGGGCTCAAAGATACCGTAAGCCATAAACACACCCAAGAACGTACCCACCAGCGCGCCACCAATCAAGGCACCCAAGACAGGCGGGGGTTGGTCAATCGCACCCATGGTCTTCACCACACCCAACACGCAAGCCACAATACCCAGCGCAGGCAAAGCGCCTGACAAAGCTGCCAAGGCTTCGGCTGATTTCATTTCATTGTGGTGGTGAAGTTTGATCGACGTGGTCATCACGTCTTCAACGGCATAGGGGCTCAACGTGCCTGAAGACACCACCATCAAACGGATGGTGTCGCACACCAAACCCACTAAACCATGGTCGTGCAGCATCTTCGGACATTCGCCAAAGATCGCACTGGCCTCAGGGTTCTCAACGTGCGATTCCATCGCCACGGCGCCTTCGGCCTTGAGTGTCTTCATCAACTTGGAGATGACGGCAATGATGGCGACGTAGTCGTCTTTTTTGTACTTAGGCCCTTTGACCACACGGCCAAAACCACCCATCGCAGCTTTAAAGATAGACAGGCTGTTGCCTGAGACCATGCCGGCAATACCCGCGCCACCAATGATGAACATCTCACCAGGCGCGGCTTTGATAATAGGCCCCATGTCACCGCCGTGAGCGACGTAACCGCCGAACACGCAGACAAACAGCAAAATAACGCCAACAATCGAAATCATCTAACACTCCCCATGCAGGTCAGCGCACCTCGAACACTTCGGGTGCGCTTGTTTTTATCAATCCTAACAACCTGCAAGATTAACTGAATTTCAGTTCATCAAGCCTGTAGATCGGGTACTGGCTGGCACCAAGGAAGGCACGCCTTCCCAGGCATCGCGAATTTCACGCATCAAACCGTGAATCTCATCCAAAACGGTGATGTCGTTGTGGGCGTTCACATGGAACAAACGACGGGTCACATAGCTGTACAACTCATTGAGGTTGTTGGCCAAGTCGCCGCCTTTTTCAAAATCCAAAGCGCCTTGCAGACCAATCACGATGCGACTGGCGCGGGCAACAGCTTTCGATTTTTCTGCGATGTTGTTGTGTTGAATGTGACCGCGAGCGGTAGACAAGCTCTCCAGCAAGCCGTCAAACAACATTTGAATGAGCTGCACATTGTTAGCCGTGGCTACGCCTGTGGTGACTTTGACATTGCCATAACTTTGAATGGCACGCATGTTGGCTCGCATCTGATTAGCTCCTGTGTTTCTCTGGTTGACACAGACAGTATCGGAAGGGTGTCCAAAAACTTGAGAGGTTGTGTGTGAAGTTCATGCGTATCTTTACGCAATCTTAGCGTCTGCGGTCACAGGCTGATTGAATGGCACATCGGTCACCGTGTCGGTGGCCAAGTCTTGCCGCTGTTGATCCTCATACGCCTGCACATGCTCCAAGCCTTGGTTCAAAGCGTTGCCGCCTTCCAGCACCTCGGCTTGGCCGGTTTGATCGGTCAGCGCCAAGACGTTGTCGTCAGACGCATCCGCGGATGGGGCTGGGCGTTTGAACAAAAATTGGGAATACGGTGTGTCGTTAGGAATGCCAACACGCTGATACATCATGTCCACCACGCTGTCGATGGTTTGCTTCAAGCGGGCCAACACGTCTGGATCTGGATTTTTGGCGTAATCGCCGCCGTATTCACGGGCATTGCGGTAAATGCTGCCCAAATGTTGGGGCGGCAACCACGATTGAATGTGCCCGCGCGCTGTCGAAATTTGGCGCTCCGAATTGGGCACACGGTTTTCGATGCCTGCCGCATCCTCCACGCCATCTTGGAACGTGGCGGTGATGTGGGCGCGCAAGATCGGCTCGTAATGCGGGCGCAAGGCCTCCACCAAGTTCGCGTCAAAGCCATCGACTTGCTTGCCATTCATGGCATCCCACAGCTTTTTACCTTCGAGGCCACTGAACAAAATATCGCCAGGTGGCGCAGGCTCAACTGGCGCCTCGGTCGCAGGCTGTGCGTTGGCGGGGTTTTCGTACATTTTGGCCAGCTGGTTGACCTTGTCGATCAAATACAGCGTGAGGATGACCAGCAGCAGCAGCACCCACGACACCACATTCATCATGAAGTTACTCATGCGCGTCTCCTAGCGGCGGGTTGATCGGCCTCCGACCCTTCCACTTTCAAGGTGCCACGCAGTTTTTTGACCACCGATGACAAAATTTGGCTGACCCGAGATTCGCTGACCCCCAAGGTTTCGCCAATTTCCTTCAGGTTGAACTCTTCCACGTAATACAACTGCATGACCAACTGTTCACGCTCAGGCAACTGCGCAATCGCATCGGTCACCGCGTCCATGAACTGGGCTTCTTCCACGATCACATCGGGCTGTTGCGAAGAGTCATCCGCAATGCTCATCACCTCTTCGGTGACCACTTCCATCGAATACGTCTCAAAACGCTTGGCTTTGCCGCGTTCTTTGTGGAACTCTTCCAAGTCTTTGCCCATGTAATCGGCAATCTCTGCTTGGCTGGGGGCACGACCTAACTCGGCAGCCAAAGCGTGCACCGTGGTGTTGTGTTCTTTGTTGAACGCCACGGCAGAGCGTGGCAAAAACGACAAACGACGCACTTCATCCAGCATCGCACCACGCACACGGCTGTGGGCGAAGTTTTCAAACTCGATGCCTTTGACGGGGTCAAACGCACGTGACGCCTCCAACAAACCGATCATGCCGACTTGAATCAGCTCATCAAGCTCCATGAACGCAGGAATGCGCGCCTTGAGATGCAAGGCCACACGTTTGACCAGCCCGAGGTGAGCCAACACCAAGTCTTCGCCTTTGGGGGCGCAGGCTTTGTACATATTGACGGGAGAACGCGGGCTCATGACTCAGACGAACTGTTTTGCATCAGACGCTCCATGAAAAATTGCATGCCGCCCGACGGATGGTCGATGGGTCGTAAATGGGTACAGGCTTCGGCCAAGCGCATGTAGTCACGCGAAGCGGCGGTGCCGGGGGCGAGCTCCAAGACCGATTGGTATTTTTTCAGGGCGCGCAACACCATCTCATCACTCTCGATGGAGGTGAGGTAGTGCACCGACTCGCCCAAGAAGCGCACGCACACGTCGTTGAGTTTTTTATAAAGTTTCCAACCCTCAGCTTGGGTGTTGACCATGTTGGGCAACAAATAGATTTCGTCTAAACCCATTTCTTTGGTCAAGATTTTGATGGTGCCGTACGCGTCAGCAATGGACGAGGGGTCGTCTTTGACCACAATGAAACGACGCTGGCAGGCCGACAAGAACGACAGCACCGAGGGCGAAATGCCCGCCGCCACGTCAACGATCAAATAGTCGACATCGTCGGTCAAAGCGCCAAACGACTGCACGATGCTGGCCGCTTGCACTTGGCTCAACCCAGCCAACTCTTGCATGCCTGAGGCACCCGGGATCAGCTTGATGCCTTGGCGCGTGGTGAGCATGATTTCAGGCAAGGTCTTTTGCCCTGCCAAAAAGTGACCCAAGTTGTACTCGGCGCGTGCACCGAGGGCGATTTGCGCGTTGGCCAAGCCGAGGTCGGCGTCAAACAACATGACGCTGAAGCCCATTTGGCGCAAGGCCACGGCCAAGTTGATGGACGTGGTGGTTTTACCCACCCCACCCTTGCCGCTGGCGATGCCGATGATTTCAGTTTTACGGTGCTTACTCATGGGTCAGGCCTGTGGTTTCGGGTTTAAAGCGGGCGGCGATTTGGGCCAATTTGGAACTGGCCAAATCGTTCAAGGCTGCATTGCGGGCGGCGTGCGGGTGGTCTTCCACCTCTGGCAAAGGCAAGTTGTCCAAGGCGCGCTTGACCAAATCGGTCATCGCCACGTCTTGCACCAAGTCAGCCGTGCGGTCGCCTGTGCTGGCCACTGACACGCCCAAGGTTTGCTCGGTCAAGAACTGCAACAGCGCCCAAGGTTGGTTTGACTCGTCGAGCTTACTCAACATCAAAGAAGCCCATGTGTTGTCGGTGTTTTCAAACACGCGGCGCAAATTGGCGGCGGATGCATCGGCAGGCACCACGGCGTGACACTGCACCTGCAGGTTCATGCTGCGGATGTCGGCCAAACGCTCGTTCATTTGCACGCCGGGGGTGTCGATCAAAATCAATTGGCGGGTGCTGTGCTCTTCGAGCAACAGCTTCAAAGTGGCGGCATTGGTGGCGCGGAAGCTGTCCACGCCCGACTGGGCGCTGAGCAATTGTGTTTGGCTCCAAGCGCCAGCGCGTTGGTCGTGAAAGCTGATCACCACCACTTGTTCGCTGCCATGCGCCAAAGCGGCGTTTTGAGCCAAGCGAGCAATCATCAACGATTTGCCAGCGCCCGAAGGACCGGCCAACGCGTGCACACCCGACATGGGCGTCGCGGCAGACTCTTGGCCCACCGCATGGCTGAGTTGACGCTGCAAAGCACCCATGGCGTCGGCCATGTTGTCGTGGTCTTTGATGCAATCCATCAACAAAGCGCGCAACGCGACAGGAATGGGGGCATCGTTCAAGGCATCACGCAAAGGCGACAAGGCTGCAGGCAGGGGCACACTGCCCTGCCAAGCGGCCATTTGTTGGCCCAGTTTGAATTCGCGGCGCAAAGAAGCCAGTTCTTCGCGGACCAAGGCGACGATTTCGCGACCGCGCAAGGCGTCATGCGCGTCTTCGGCGTGTTGTGTGGATTCTTTGACAGGGGTGGCTGCTTTGGGCGCGGCCACTTTGGCAATCGGCTTGGCAACTTGGGGCTTGACCTCAATCAAGGGCTGTGCCACTTGGGTGGCTTGACGCTCGCGAGATTCGCGCTTGTTTTGATCGATGGTTTGACCCAACAGCACATCAAACTTGCCAGCAGGCGCTTTGGATTGAGAAAAGTCGCTCTTGATGAACGGCTCGGCCTCCTCAGGCGTCAAAGGCGACAAGTCCACGGCCACGATCAACTCCGTCAAACCATTGACTTGGCTGCTGGAGATGATCAGCACATCGGGGCCGTACTGAGCCACAGCCTTTTCGTTGGCTGCGCGGGCGTCGCGGGCGAGGATTCGTTTCAGTTCCATAGGTCAGCTCACTCTGTCTTATTTGTTGTTGTCGGGTTATCGGCTTTTGGCGTCCACGGTGTGGATCACTTTGACGGCCTGATCGTCCGGAATTTCGCTGTAAGACAGCACAGTCAAATCGTTCACGCGGAAACGGGCAGCTTTGGACAGCCAGCCACGAATCACAGGGGACACCACCAACACAGCGGGGTGACCCATTTCTTCTACCGTGCGTGCGCCTTCGCGCAAGCCGGCAAACAAATTCTCAGAAAGCCCTGGCTCCATCACAACGGCTTGGCCAGGTTGGCTTTGTTGCAAGACGTTATGCAATAACTGTTCCAGGGATGGCTCGAGGGTCATCACTTGCAAGCCACTGTCGGCATCGACCAAGCTTTGCATGATCATGCGACCGAGCTTGGGGCGAACCATGGCGGTGAGTTGCTCAGGGTCTTGCGTGCGGGTGCTGGCCTCTGTCAAGGCTTCGGCGATGGTGCGCATGTCGCGAATCGACACCGACTCGGACAACAAATTCTGCAACGTGCGTGTCAAGATACCGAGCGATAACTTGCCGGGCACCAAGTCTTCGACGATCTTGGGCGACTTGGCTGCCAATTTATCCAACAGTTGTTGGGTTTCGTCGTGGCTCAACAAGTCAGAGGCGTTTTCGCGCAGCACTTTGTTCAAGTGGGTAGAAATAGCAGTGGCCGCGTCGACCACGGTGTAGCCCAAAGTGCGGGCTTGGTCGCGTTGTGAAGGCTCAATCCAGACGGCTTCCAGACCAAATGCGGGTTCGCGGGTGGCGATGCCTTCGAGTTGACCGTACACATGACCGGGGTTGATGGCCAATTCACGGCCCACTTTGACTTCGCCTTTGCCACGCACCACGCCTTTGAGCACGATGTTGTAAGCGTCAGGATCGATGTTCAAGTCATCACGGATGCGCACGGGCTGCACCAAGAAACCGAGTTCAGCCGACAACTTCTTGCGCACGCCTTTGACGCGTGTCATCAGTTCGCCACCGGTGTCGACGTTGACCAGGGGAATCAAGCCGTAGCCAATTTCCAAACCAATCAGATCGACTTGGTCCACATCGTCCCAGTCGAGTTCTTTGGGGGCTTCGGGGGCGACGGCATCTTTGACAGCCTGCTCGGCTTGTTCGTCTTGCACTTCGCGGGTGACGATCATCAAGCCCAAACCCGCGGCAGCGGCAGCCAGAGCAATGAACATCAAGTGCGGCATGCCGGGCACCATGCCCAAGATCAACAAGATGACAGAAGAGATAAACAAGGCGCTGGGGTTAGACAGTTGGTCCGACGCTTGCTCAGAGATGGACTCGGCGGTTGTCACGCGGGTCACGATGATGGCGGTAGCCAGTGACAACAGCAACGATGGAATTTGCGACACCAAGCCGTCACCAATGGTCAACAGGGTGTAAATCTTGCCGGCTTCAGCCACGGGCAGGTCGTGTTGGGCCACGCCAATGATCAAACCACCGACCAAGTTGATGATCAAAATCAACAAACCGGCCATGGCGTCACCGCTCACGAATTTAGAAGCACCGTCCATGGAGCCGAAGAAGTCTGATTCTTGGGCCAACTCGGCGCGACGCTTTTTGGCGGTGTCTTGGTCGATCACGCCAGCGTTCAAGTCAGCGTCGATGGACATTTGTTTACCAGGCATCGCATCCAAGGTGAAACGGGCGTTCACTTCAGACACGCGGCCCGCACCTTTGGTCACCACCACAAAGTTGATGATCATCAAAATCGCGAAGATGATGAAACCCACCACGTAGTTACCGGCAATCACGAACTCACCGAAAGCCTGCACCACTTTGCCAGCAGCATGGCCGCCTTCATGGCCATTGACCAACACCACACGGGTGGACGCCACGTTCAAGGCCAAGCGCAACATCGTGGCAAACAGCAAGACGGTCGGGAATGAGGAAAATTCGAGGGGTTTGCGGGTGCCGATGGCGATCATGATGACCACCAAGCTGATCAAAATGTTGAAGGTGAACAAAAAGTCCAGCAACAACGCAGGCAAAGGCAGAACCAACATAGACATGATGACGAGCACCACCGCCGGAATACTGAGTCCGGAGAGGTCAAATTTCGACAAGTTGTGTCGAATCGTTGACAGAGTGAGAGTGCTCATCGATGAAATCCAGTTGAATTGGAACGTTTAGTTGTCTTTTCGTCCCTGACAAAACGTCGGGGACATCTTCACTAAGCAATCGATGTGCCAACTCAATCTGACACCGACGTGGTTGCGTCCGAGCAGCGGCAAGATGTGACCTGTCACGGTTTTTGCTTAACTCGTAGGCAAACTCGTTTTAAAGCACACATGAACCTGTCCAGCTACCTTCAAATGCCACCGGCACCTCCCGTGCCTCAAAGCCTCTCGACCAGCGCCACACAAGGGCTGGCAGCAGGCGTGCGTGCCGACGCCGGTACCAATGCAGGGCAAGACTTCGCCAATATCATGGCCCGCCAGTTCCAACGGCTGTCGGCCTCGGAGCGGCCAAGTTTTGCCGCTGAGACACCGCCTAGGCCAGAAGTCAGCGCCCAAGCCGACCAAACACAGCGTGCGCAATGGGCCACCAACCAGTCTTACGCCACACAACAACGGTTGAGCGATGACCGTCAGCAGGACCGCACCGCTCAAACGGACGACGCCAATAAGAGCACGGACGAAAAACGCGCTGAGCAGCGCGCGCAACAACTGCGTGATGAAGCCAATACCGCGGCCTCTGACGCCGCAGACGCCACCCTTTTGGCGCAAGTCGCCATGATGGCCATGCCATCAACCCCGCCAGTGCAGGGCCAAGCCACAGCACCGACCGAAGCGCCTTTGTCATTGCGCACCATTGCGCTCAGCCCACAAGTACACATCATCACGACGCCCAGCGCCACGCCGAACGCCGAGAGTTTGACGGAATTTGCCAAATCCATGGGATTGGACGAAGCCGCCATTCAGAAGCTGCTGGGCGAAGGCGCGGCCAAGCCCCCCGTTGCACCGCCACTCCCAGGACAAGGCGGCACCACCGTAGACGCATCGGCACTGGCTAACGTTAGCCCTGTGGCCACGCCAAACGGTCTTGCATCGCTGATGCAGCCAGCCCCCCAGGGGGCGACATTGCAATCCACAGCCCCTGCGTCAGCCTCGCCCCACAACGCCGATCCTTTGATGCAAGCCCTGAATGCAGCAGCGGCAAACATGCCATCTGCGTCCACGGGCGCAGCGACAGCGACAGCAACGCCAACGGTCACGCTCTCACTGCCATCGCCGAACCAAGTCGACTCGGCTGCCACACAATTAGCAGCCTTAGGGCTGATGCCTGACACAACCGCCACCTCAACCGTGGCTGCGTCGTCGGCAGACACCCCGATCATGCCTGCGGCTGCGACGATGACCACCACATCGCTGGCACCATCCACAGCGCCGGCGAATGTTCAGCCCCCCGTACAACTGGGTTTGAGCGCGGCAGACATGGCATCGATCCAACAAATTCAAATCACCATCGCGGCACCCTCCGCTGCGCCGGTGGCCTCGTTGCAAAACATGGCCCTGACCAGCGGCCCAAACAGTGTTGCCACCCCCAGCACGCTAGAGGCTTTGTCATTGCTGGGCGGCAACATCACCGAGCAAAGCATCAGCGACCTGGTGGCGCAGTTCTCACAGAACTCCGGCGCTGGTGACGATGCACAGCAACAACCCTCTTCTGGCAACAACAGCGGCCAAGGTTTTGCCCAAGCTCTGGCACAAACCAGCGCCCCCGCACAGCCAAGCAATGCCAACGCGGCCTCATCCGTCGCGACCACGACGCCCATGAGTGAGGTGTACGACCAGTTGAACGACAAAATGGCCACCGAAATGGCCGCTCGCATGCACAAGCAGCTCAGCGATGGCGAATGGAAAATGAAATTCGGTCTGCGCCCCGCCCATTTGGGTGGCGTCGAAATTCAGCTGGAAATGAAAGACGGCAAACTCAACGCCGTGATCCATGCGGAAAACCCACTCACACGCGACCTGTTACAAAACAGCAGCCAACGCTTGCGCGACGCACTTGAAAACTTTGGCATTCATGCCGGCCAAATGCACATCGGTCAAGACAGCGGCAACGCACAACAAAACCCATCTCGCGGTTCATCAAAACCGTCGCAAGTTGGTGACAATTCATCATTGCAAGTCAAGGGCAGCGACAACGTGGCCAGCGCCACCGAAACCCGCAACAAGGCCAATGCGTCCTTGCTTGACCTGTACGCCTAATCACGCATGACAATCTAATAACAGGAGTAAGCCCCATGTCCAGCGCACCCGCAGCAGCAGCAGCCCCAGCCGAAGAAGGCGAAGTCAAGCCGAAAAAGAAAAAGCCAATCTTGCTGATTTTGGTGATCGTCTTGTCGCTCATCATCCTGATTGGCGGCAGCGTGTTTGGCACTTTGTTCATGTCAGGCTACTTTGAGCACAAGAGCGAAGCAGCCGCCCACGACAAAGTCGATGAGCTCGAAAAAGCTGCCGAAGACGCCCACAGCGCCGCCCCCGCCGGCCCTTCTAAAGTGAAGAAAGATGCGTCAGAAACCACCCGCTTTGAAAATACCTATTTGCAAATCGACAAAGAGTTCATGACCAACATCACGGGCAGTAAAAAAGTGATGGTGGTGCAACTCGCCGTCATGACCCATTACGACAACCGTGTCTTTGACAACGTCAAGAAACACGAGTTCGCCGTGCGTTCTGCCGTGCTCGACGTGATGCGCCAAAGCACCGAAGCCGACATTGCCAAGCCTGAATTCCGCACCGAACTGGCCGCAAAAATCAAAACCGTGATGAACGAAATGCTCATGAAGTACGAAGACTTCGGCGGCATTGAAGACGTGTTCTTCACCTCGTTTGTGATGCAATAACGCACAAGCCCATGAAATCCAACCTGCTCTCGCAAGAAGAACTGGCCGCCCTCTCCGAAGGCGTGCGCGACGGTTCGATCGAGACCGACACCGGCTTTAACACCCGCGTGCGGGTTCGCAAGCACGACCTCGCCAGCGAAGACAGCAGCTTAGGCGTGAACGTCTCGTCGGTCGACATGATCAACGAGCGCTTCATCCGTTTGTTCCGTCTGGGTCTGCTCGAAGTGCTGCGTACCAGCCCGCGTGTGAACCCCACCCGCGTGCAGATTTTGAAGTTCGGCGACTACCTCAAAGGCTTGAAGCCACCGCTCTCCGTCAACATGGTTCGCATGAACCCGCTGCGCGGCAACTCGGTGATCATCATTGACCCCAACGTGGTGTTCAGCTCGCTGGACAGCTTCTTTGGTGGCTTTGGCAAAGGTGTGGGCGAATTGCCCTCGGGCCGTTTGTTCACGCCCACCGAAAGTCGCATCATCAAGATCATCTTGGAAGTGTTCTTTCGCTCACTGACCGAAGCTTGGGGGCCTTTGTTGCCCATCGAGTGCGAGCATGTGAGCTCTGAGATCAACCCCCAATTCGCACAAATTGCCGACGAAAACGACTTGGTCGTGCTGAGCCGCTTTGAAGCCGATGCCACGGCCAGCGGCGGCAAAGGCTTCATCGATTTGGTCTACCCCTACTCGTCCCTCAAGCCTGTGCGCGAACTGCTCAGCAGCCGCGTGCAAAGCGGCGAAGGCAACGAAGAATCCGACAAAATTTGGCGCCGCGACTTGGCTGCGGCCGTGGGCGACGCCAAATTGGAATTGGTGGTCAACATGGGCGAGGTGAAAACCACGCTGCACCACCTGAATAACTTGCAAGAAGGCGATTTGCTCTTCTTTAAGAAAGACGAGACGGCGCTGATGACCACCAGCGGCGTCCCCACCTTCCACGTCAATGTGGGAACACGCGGCTCACAAGTCGCCGTTCAAATCGACCACGAACACGTGCACGGAAAAATCTGAGACAGGACTTTCAAATGACTGATAACACTGACGACCACACACACGAACTCGACGACGACGCGCAAGCAGGGCTGGCTCAAATGCTGGCTGGCAACGCGGAGCCCAGCTTGGAAGACTTCAAGCCGAGCATGCCCGGCAACATCAACCCCGAGATTTTGCAAAACATCTCGGTCACCTTGTCCATCGAGGTGGGCCGTGCGCAAATCAAGATCAAAGACTTGATGCGCCTGACCCAAGGCAGCGTGGTCGAACTCGACCGCATTGCTGGCGAACCATTGGACTTGTTGGTCAACAACTCGGTGGTCGCGCAAGGCGAAATCGTGTTGGTCAACGACCGCTACGGCGTGCGCTTGACCCGCGTGGTGCCCTCTTCGGAACGCCTGAAGTTGATTTAATTCATCTGAGGGGTCAGCCTCGGCTTTTTGTCCGAGGCTTCACTTTATTCCCTCCGCTTCAAGCGGCCAAAAAAATGCCTGCAATTGCAGGCATTTTTCTTGGGGGTTAGGAGACGTGATCAGTTCGCGTTGATCTTGCGACCGTTCAAAGGCTGCACAGGGCGTGCATTGCGCTTGAAGGGGAAGTCGATGACTTGCTTCTTACCAATGTCAACGGGCGTCTTCAAGATGTAGAAGTTCACGCCTTCGGTACACGGAGGAGTGGTCAACGAGCCTTCGTAGCTGTAGTGGGTCAACGCAGCGGGAACCAAAGTGGCAGGGTCGAACTTGGCTTTTTCAGGCTTGACTTCGGGGCCTTCTGACTTAGGGGCGTTGTTCCACAAAGTTTGGATCGACGCGTTGTCTTTGCCTTCGTTGAGCAACACACCCAACACCGCCAACTTGCCTTCAGCATTTTTGTGCACAAAGTGAGCGACCATGGCCATGGGCTTGCCGTCAATTTGCTCTTCGCTGGGGCGGTGGAAGTGGAATTGCAACAGGTTGTAGACGTCTTTGTTGATCTTCAGCGTGCTGCCGGGCTCCACGTTCACTTGGATGGTGTGGCCGTTGTTCAAGATTTTGAGCGGGCCTTCTTTGTAAGCCACCGTCAACACATCTTTGGATTTCTCGAATGGGCCGGTGATGTTCAAAGGCGATTGCTTGGTGCCTGTGCCGCAGGTGGGGAACTCATCGCCCCACTTCTCTGGGCCCATTTCACCGTCGTAGGCCCAATGCACGGCATGGTGACCGTCTTTTTTGGCATGCGCGGGTTCTTTGGACACGGCGCAGTCAGCCAACACATTGATTTTTTTGCCAGCGGCGACCAAGGCGTTTTGTGCGGCGCAAATGGTCTTCAGACGCGAGGCCACTTCCGCCATTTCAAGAGACTTCTCAAATGCTGAAATGGTGTCTGGGTCTTTCACGCCATTGGTCAACAAGCGCAAGGCGCCTAAACCGAGTTGGCGCTCGCTGGTCATCGGGCCTTTTTGGGCCTTGATGTAGGCGTCGTACTCTTCCAACACCACGCCGTTGCTGAACGCGTCTTTGACAGCCGCGAACTCGGTGGCGACGGGCTCAATTTCTTTCAGTTGCTCTTTGGCTTCTTCCAGTTCTTTGGTGAGTTTTTCGAGTTCTTCTTGCGCCTCGCCCATGCCTTCGCTGGCTTCGGTCAGCTCTTGGACCGCGTGGGTTTTGGCGCTGTAGCTCATATAAGCAAACGCCGCAGCGCCTGCCAACAACAGGCCTAGGACAATTTCGAGAATCAGACGTAGGTATTTTTTCATGGCCATTCACTTGAAGGGGTGCATTGATAGATGTCCTTGAAACAAGCGCGCGGCTTCTCTCAAGGCAGGTGCATGCATATCGGCTCCAAGTCCACAAAGCTTTAATGCACGGCTGGGTCGGCAAATTATGGCCGCTGGGCCAGCCAAGGGGCGGCGAATTACAATGGCGGTCTTATCAACAGCCTCTGGATCAACACCATGAACCGCTGCACTTTGCCCCACGGGGAGGCTCACGCATGAGCCCCAAAGTCTTCATCAAAACCTTCGGTTGTCAAATGAACGAGTACGACTCGGACAAGATGGCCGACGTCTTGGGCGAAGCCCAAGGCTACGAAAAAACCGACGACCCCGAACAAGCCGATCTGATCGTTTTCAACACCTGCTCGGTGCGTGAAAAAGCACAAGAGAAGGTATTTTCAGACCTCGGTCGCGTTCAACACCTGAAAGCCAAGGGCGTCAAAATTGCCGTGGGCGGTTGCGTGGCCAGCCAAGAGGGCGACGCCATCATCGCCCGTGCGCCTTACGTGGACGTGGTGTTTGGCCCCCAAACGCTGCACCGTCTGCCTGATTTGCTGAACCAACGTGAATCGCTCATGCGCCCGCAAGTGGACATCAGCTTTCCCGAGATCGAAAAGTTCGACCACCTGCCCCCCGCCCGCGTGGAAGGCGGCACTGCCTACGTGAGCATCATGGAAGGCTGCAGCAAATATTGCAGCTACTGCGTGGTGCCCTACACCCGTGGCGAAGAGGTCAGCCGTCCGTTTGACGACGTGTTGGTGGAAGTGGCTGGTTTGGCCGCTCAAGGCGTGAAAGAAGTCACGCTGCTGGGCCAAAACGTGAATGCCTACCGTGGCGTGATGGGCAACACCGCCGAGATTGCCGACTTTGCGTTGTTGATCGAGTACGTGGCCGAAATTCCGGGCATTGAGCGCATCCGCTACACCACCAGCCACCCCAACGAGTTCACCCAGCGTTTGATTGATGCCTACGCCAAAGTGCCGCAGCTGGTGAGCCATTTGCACCTGCCCGTGCAGCACGGCAGCGACCGCATCTTGATGGCCATGAAGCGCGGCTACACCGCCATGGAATACAAGAGCACGGTGCGCAAACTGCGCGCCATTCGCCCTGACATGGCCATGAGCTCGGACTTCATCGTGGGCTTCCCCGGCGAAACCGAGGAAGACCACCAAAAGCTGATGAAGCTCATGGACGATGTGTACTTTGACAACTCGTTCAGCTTCATCTTCAGCCCACGCCCCGGCACCCCTGCCGCCAACTTGCACGACGACACGCCGCACGAGGTGAAACTGCGCCGCTTGCAAGAGGTGCAAAAAGTGATCAACGACAACATGCACGCCATCAACGTGCAGCGTGTGGGCACCGTGCAACGCGTGATGGTGGACGGTTACTCGAAGAAAGACGCCAACGAATTGCGCGGCCGTACCGAGTGCCACCGCATCGTCAACTTCCCCGCAGGCCCCAACCCTGAACGCTTGATGCACCAGCTGATTGACGTGAAAGTGACCGAAGCCAACCCGCATTCATTGCGGGGCGAGGTGGTGGTGAAGTAACTCTACGAGCAATCCAAAGAAAAAAGGCCCAACCGTGAAATCACGGTTGGGCTTTTTGCTGCTCGCACTCAGTTATTATTTTTTCAACCCTTCGTACCAGCCGCGTTCATGGCTGACTTTTAAAAAACCCATGACTAAGCGGCGCAATAAACAAATGGGCTTATCTCTTGGCTCTTATATAAGTGGCCCACCCATCAAACTCCGTCCCCGAGCCTTTCAGCATTGCAACCGACCAGCCTGTTGGAGAACTCATAGTGACACCCTGTGTGTCTGTTGACTTTGAAAATAATAGGCCATTCGCGGGGGTGTCGATATAGCGTGTGTATGTCGTTGTCGTCCCAGCGCTTGAAGTTACATATGTGTTAGTAATTAAATCAACAGATTCAACGGTGCTAGCAGATGTACCACCTGACACAACAATATTTCCACTTGGATTGATACCGGCATACCAACCGGAGTTGGCCGTAGTTGATGCCCCAACTTTTGGCAACGACATATGTGCAGCCTTGGTCATAACCAACAAGCCACCAAATCTATTGACACCAACAGTCATATTTGTTATCGACATGAACATTGTCGCTTGACTGCCTGTGACATACAAAATGCCGGTTGCCGCGAGCCCAGCAGCAGAGGTACATGCGAAAGTACCGTTTGATTGGTGAACGCATGAGGTGGGATCTGCACTAGAAGTATTTACAGAAGTTAAACAATCAGGCTTTGTTTTCGTCATATCGCATGAATAACTTTTCATATCGCCATTTGAATCAACTTCAAATCGAATTGGTGCAGCTGCGCGATATCCTAAATTTTTCTCTCGAATAAATGCCAATGAAGGATACGTTCCAGTAAGTGAGGAGTCTGTTAGAAGTTTGGTTTTTTGTACAGGTACAACCAAGCCGAAATCATTTGCTTGCGTCCACGCGCCAATTCCGCCTTCTGACACTCGAAATTCAGTTGCAACACCACTGATAATCGCTGTAAAGGCGCATGGAATCGCATTGCTTGAAGCATCTCGCTTGAAGTTAATAGCTGATGTTGAGTTGTCACTCAACCTTTTCAACACCATGTTGCTGAAATCTGCGTTAAATGCGATTGGGGCACTTCCTGCAAAATTAATCGCCCAAATATCACCACTGCGTGCGTAAGGGCAGTTTGAAAGTGAGTACTGGGCGTTACCCACCACCGACGTCATGCTTGATGCCGCATTAGCTGTGCTTGTCAATGTTTTGACTTGCGCAGTCAAATCGGTGATCTTTTTATCTGAAGCAGCCAAAGCTGCCATCAATGCGTCAATCTTCTTATCGGTTGCGTCGCCAGAAGCATCTGCTGTCGCCGCTTGCATGGTGCCTTTCATGAAATCAACACCCGTCATGTCAGCATCGCTGCCTAGCGCTGCCGTCGATGCTTGTACGCGAGTGACGGCGATATTGATGTTGGCGCTCGTCACTTTTGCTTGCGCTGCGGCATTGAAATTTGTGAATGCTGTAGCAGGCTCATCACCCAACGTGTTCGCCACGACCAAAGAGGTCACAGGCGTAATGTTCGCTGTCGTTGCGCCAGCTTCAACAATCGAGTGAAGCTCGGTTTTCGTAACTGGGTCAATTGCTTTCAAGATACAAGGCTGCACACCGCTGGCCACATTGACCGTGTATGTGCCATCTGCGTTCGTTGTCGTTGTCCCTGTGCCCGTAGCGCATCGCGCTTCAACACTGCCAAGTGAGATTGCAGCACCTGTTGCTGCAACCCCTGAAATCGAAAGGCTGCTCGGAGACGTAGCGGTGCCACCGCCGCCACCACCACCGCATCCACTAAGAACCAAGGCGCTAAAAATTAGCACACCAGCCAGATTCTTCTTCATATAAATCCCCTTAAAAATTCATCACGTTGAAAATAGTCTTCGTTTGTAATTAATGCTATCACCGTTTTGTAGACTATATTCCGTGGACTGTAGATCTCCAAAAAAGGATGCTGAATGAGTGCCAAATACTCAATCAGTTGTTGCCGAGAAGATCGCATTAGTCGTGAAAGCCAGACGTAAATCGTTGGGACTGTCCCAAGAAGAGTTGGCTCATGGCGCAAACATTGATCGCACCTACGCTAGCCAAATTGAACGCGCTATTGCCAATCCCTCGCTGGGTGTTTTATGCAGCCTTGCGGATGTTCTGCAACTCACGCTATCGCAACTGGTAGGCGAAACTGCAATCGAGTAGCACGAAGGCAACCCCCAGTTCGCTCAGCCAACGAGTCGCCTTTGTGCGACTCGTTGTCGTTTGGGCTTGTATAAAGTGGGTTCGTAGAAAGAGACCAGCCCATGAAAGCCGAACACAACGAGCGCGTCACGCGCATTGGCCCCAACACCCCTTGCGGCAACTTGATGCGCCACTATTGGCAGCCTGTGGCCTTGGTGGATGAGTTCAACCCCGCGCTGGACCCGCGCATGGGCATTCGCCCTGTCAAGGCGGTGCGCGTTTTGGGTCAAGACTTGGTGCTGTTCAAAAACGCGCAAGGCGCGTTTGGTTTGCTCGACCGCGACTGCCCGCACCGAGGCGCTGATTTGTCGTTTGGTCGCAACGAAGGCGATGGGCTGCGTTGCCCGTTTCATGGCTGGAAGTTTGATGTGTCGGGCCAGTGTTTAGAAACCCCCGCCGAGCCCACGGGCAGCAAGCTGTGCCAGCACGTCAAGCAGCGCAACTACCCGCTGGTGGAGCGCAGTGGCATTTTGTTTGGCTGGTTCGGCCCCGAAGACAGCACGCCTCCACCTTTTCCTGCGCTGGACTGTTTCACCGCGCCCAGCACCCATACCTTTGCGTTCAAAGGTCTGTGGCAATGCAATTGGCTGCAAGCTTTTGAGGTGGGTGTCGACCCTGCGCATGCCTCGTTCTTGCACCGCTTTTTTTCCGATGAGTCGCTGGACGACACCTACGGCAAACAGTTCCGTGGCGCGAGTGCGGGCGACATCAACGGTGAACGCTGGCCCATGACCAAAGTCATGCGCGAATTTGACCAACCCAAAATCACCACCGAACCCATGCCATTTGGCATGCGCCTGACCGCGCTGCGCCCCATGACCGAGGCCCTCACCCATGTGCGGGTGACCAACGCCATCTTTCCGCACACGTTTGTGATTCCGCTGTCTGAGACCATGACCATCACCCAGATGCATGTGCCCGTGGACGACACGCACACCTATTGGTATTCGGTGTTCACCAGCTTTGCCGGCCCTGTGGACAAAGAGGCCATGCGCAACCAGCGCCTGAACGCCATCGACTTGCCCGACTACATCCCCAAATCAGGCCGTCACAACAACTGGGGGTTCAATGCCGAAGAGCAAAACACACGCACTTACTTGGGCATGGGCGAGCACGACATCAACGTGCACGACCAATGGGCTTGCGAAAGCATGGGCCCCATCCAAGACCGCACACGCGAACACTTGGGCACCAGCGATGTGGCCATCATGGCCAACCGCCGCAACCTGCTCAAAGCGATTGACGATGTGGAAGCGGGCAAGCTGCCCATGGGCTTGGCGCAACCCGACATCGCCGCCCAACGCATGGGCCCCGACACGGTGGACGGCATCGCGCCCGCACAAGATTGGCAAACTTGGTGGCGTCACGCGGTGGACAGCAAACGCGCAAGCTCACCTTGGGATGCCGCTTTGCCCGAAGGTCAATCGTGAGCACGCCTGTGCACGACACCCTCGCCCGCACCGCGCGGCTGATTGAGTCCAGCGGCTTAGAACTGGTGCGCTTTGCGTGGTGCGACACCCACGGCATGGTGCGCGGCAAAACGCTGACCGCCACGGCCGCCGTGAAAGCCTTGCGCAGTGGCGTGGGCATGGTGAGCACGTTGATGCTCAAAGATACCTCGGACCGCACGGCATTCAAAGTGTTTGAAGCGGGCATGGCCGATGAATTGCCCGGCTTTGAGTTCGCCAGCAACTTGTTGTTGATGGCCAACCCTGAGAGTTTTCATGTCCTGCCTTGGGCTGACAAAACAGGCTGGGTGCAATGCCAGCCCGTGTTTCAAGACGGCACACCCGTGCCCTTTGACACACGTCGCCAACTGCAAAACGCCCTAGCTTTGCTCGCGCGACAGGGCTTGGGAATGGTCTGCGGCTTGGAGGTGGAGTTTCACATCTACCGTTTGAAAGACCCCACGCACGGCCACGACCTTGACCCGTACACCGCGGCTTGGCCCGGCCCCAGCCCTGAGGTAAGCCTGATTCACCCGGGCTACAACTTGCTGTCTGAGCATTGCTTTGACATGAGCGAAGAGCCGCTGCGCATCGTGCAACACACCGCTCAGGCACTGGGCTTGCCGCTGCTGTCGCTGGAAATTGAACTGGGCCCCAGCCAAGTCGAAGCCGTGTTTGAAGCCACCGATGCGCTGACCGCCGCCGACAACATGGTGCTGTTTCGCAGCGCCGTCAAACAAGCGTTGCGACGCGCGGGCTACCACGCCACCTTCATGTGCCGCCCGCCGTTTGCGCACATCATGTCCAGCGGCTGGCATTTGCACCAGTCGCTGGTGCATGCAGACACGGGTCGCAACGCCTTCATGCGCGACACACCAGCGCCGCACACCCAAGCCAACGAGGCGCGTCACACCTTGTCAGACCTAGGCGCGCACTACTTGGCCGGTTTGCTGCATCACGCACGCGGCATGACGGTCATGTGCACGCCCACAGCCAATGGCTTTGGACGGTTCCGGCCCAACGCCTTGGCACCGCAGTCCATCGTGTGGGGACGCGACAACCGAGGTGCCATGTTGCGCGTGGTGGGCCAAGCCGGCGATGGTGCGACCCGCATTGAAAACCGCTTGGGCGAGCCCGCTGCCAATCCTTATTTGTACATGGCCTCGCAAATTCATGCAGGTCTGTCGGGAGTGGCGCAACAACTTGCGCCGCCTTTGGCCACCGAAGCGCCGTATGCCGAACTGGGCGAAGACAGCCACACACGCATCCCAAACACCTTGGGCGATGCGTTGGCGGCATTGCAAGAAGATACCGCTATGTGCCAAGGCTTTGGGGCCGACTTTGTGCGCTACTACAGCCGCATCAAAGCCGCAGAGCAAGCACGCGTGGACGCGGCGGAAGACGCCTTAGAGTTTCAGCGCCGGGAGTACTTCGGGCGCATTTGATCCACCACAACGCCACGACAATGGCGTAGCAGACCGCCATCAACAAACCGCTTTTAACAGACGCTAAGCGTCCCCGCGAGACCACCATGATTGAACTTGTTATTTTTGAAAATAGTGCCGACGCCCAAGGCACGCGCATCACCGCCAAAGCAGGTCAAACTTTGATGAAAGCGGCCCTAGCCGCCGACATTGAAGGCGTGGCCGCCGATTGCGGTGGCACGCTGACCTGCGCAACTTGCCATGTGATGGTACGTGAGCCGTGGTTGAGTCAATTGCCAGCCATGACCGACGACGAGGACGGCATGCTCGACTTTGCGGCCTGCGCGCGCCAAGCCAACAGCCGCTTGTCGTGTCAGATCACGCTGACTGAGGCGATGAACGGCATGCAAATCGATTTGCCGGCCAGCCAATATTGAAGACGCGTCACATGGTCTAGGCCAGGGCCGAGCCGTGTGAGAGCTGAGTTTGAGGGCTTCGTTTGAAGGCTTAGCGCATACCAGGAAAGCCGCCACCGCCCATGCCGGGCATCCCCTTCATGCCGCCGAGTTTTTTCATCATCTTCATCAAGCCGCCGCCGCGCATTTTCTTCATCATGTCTTGCATTTGCTCAAACTCTTTGAGCATGCGGTTCACGTCCTGCACCTGAACGCCCGCGCCTGCCGCGATGCGGCGTTTGCGGGTGGCTTTGATGAGATCAGGCTTGCTGCGCTCCAAGGGCGTCATGCTGTGGATGATGCCTTGCTTGCGGCCAATGTCTTTTTCAGCCTTGTCCATGTCCACTTGACCGGCTTTGGCTGTCATTTGCGTGGGCAATTTGTCCATCAAACTGGACAAGCCACCCATTTGGCGCATCTGCTGAATTTGAGCCAAGAAGTCATTGAGGTCAAACGCATCACCACGTTTGACTTTGTCAGCCAACTTTTGCGCCGCTTGCATGTCCACGCCAGCGGTGACTTGCTCGACCAAGGCCAAGATGTCGCCCATGCCCAACACGCGACCGGCGTGACGCGCAGCATCGAACAGCTCCAAGCCATCCAGCTTCTCACTGGTGCCGGCAAATTTGATAGGCGCCCCCGTGATTTGGCGCACGGACAACGCCGCACCACCGCGTGAATCGCCATCGAGCTTGGTGAGCACGATGCCGGTGAGCGGCAAGGCATCGCTGAACGCACGCGCGGTGTTGATCGCGTCTTGACCTTGCATGGCATCCACCACAAACAAGGTTTCGATGGGGTTCAACACGCGGTGCAGGGTTTTGATCTCGGCCATCAAGGCTTCGTCAATGGCCAAGCGACCTGCGGTGTCGACGAGCAAAACGTCAAAGTAGTGTTTGCGAGCGTAGTCGAGCGCGTCGCGGGCAATGTCTTCGGGCTTTTGGTCGGGCGAGCTGGGGAACCATTCGGCGCCAGCTTGAGCGGTCACCATTTTGAGCTGCTCAATCGCAGCGGGGCGGTACACGTCGCCCGAAACGGTCAGTACTTTCTTTTTGCGCTGGTTGATGAGCCAACGCGCCAGCTTGGCGGTGGTGGTGGTTTTACCGGCACCTTGCAAACCGGCCATCAAAATCACGGCGGGGGGTTGGGCGGCGAGGTTCAAGTCGCTCACACCTTCGCCCATGGTGGCCGTCAACTCTTGGTTCACGATGGCGACCAAGGCTTGGCCCGGCTGCAAAGAACCAATGACTTCTTGGCCCAGCGCTTTTTCCTTGACGCGGGCGATGAAGTCGCGCACCACGGGCAAGGCCACGTCGGCTTCGAGCAAGGCCATGCGTACTTCGCGCAACATGTCGGCCACGTTGCTCTCGGTGATGCGGGCTTGACCGCTGATCTGTTTGACGAGGCGCGAGAGTTTGTCGGTAAGGGCTGAGGCCATATAAAACCCTTGAATGGGCAAAGTGAGGGAGTCAAGCAAAACGCTAAACTTGTCGCATGATTTTAGCCAGCGACTTCTCCGTCACTCTGTGGCTCAGCCTCTTGACTGCCACGGCTTACGCGCTGACGGCACTGATTGGCCCGCGTTTGGCGCTGCGCCAAGGACATCGTCTGCTGTGGGCACCGTGGACACTGCACGGTTTGGGCTTGGTTTTTGCGCTGTTTGCCCCGCAATCCGAGGGGTTGCGCTTTGGGTTTGCCCCCGCGCTGTCAGTCACCGCGTGGCTGATGTTGACCTTTTATGTCCTAGAACAACACTGGTTCCCCCAACTGCGCACACGCTGGACGCTGACCGGCTTGGGGGCCGCCGTGGTGTTGCTCGCCGCCCTCTTCCCTGGCACACCACTGCACACGGCGGCATCGCCTTGGCTGCCACTGCATTTAGCGCTGGGCGTGGCGTCTTATGGTTTGTTTGCTGCGGCAGTCGTTCATGCATGGATGATGACGCGGGCTGAGAAAAGCATGCGCATGGCCACCGCTGACACCGCCGTCGGCTTGCCGCTTTTGACGCTGGAACGACTCACCTTCCGCTTTGTCAAAGCAGGATTTGTCTTACTCACCGCCACGCTGGCAGCGGGCTGGTTGTTTGGTGACAGTTTGTATGGGGCCAAGGCCGCATGGCGCTGGGACCATAAAACCGTGTTTTCGGTGCTTTCGTGGTTCACATTTGCCGTGCTGTTGGTCGGACGCAGCCGCTTTGGCTGGCGAGGCCGCAAAGCGGTTCGGGTGTTGTACATCGGTGCTGGCTTGTTACTGCTGGGCTACGCAGGCTCGCGTTTTGTGCTGGAAGTCGTGTTGGGACGCGTGGCATGAAATACCTGATTTGGCTGCTCATCGTGTTCGCAGGCATTTGGTGGATTCGCCAACAACGTCAAACACCGTCCGACGATACGCGCGATCAAACAGACAAAGCTGCACGCCCAGGTGGACCACAAGTGATGGTGCCCTGCGCGCATTGCGGCGTGCATCTGCCCGAATCAGAAGCCATACAAGGCACACAAGGTCTGTATTGCAGCGAGGCGCATCGGCAGCGCCAAGAAGGCTGACGCATGTCTGCTGATTCCTCTTTGTGGCGCACAGGTTGGTACAACTTTGCCCACCACACGCCTTCCCCCAACTTTGGACCGCGCCCAGTGGGCGTACGCCCTGACTTGGTGGTGATCCATTCGATCAGCCTCCCCCCCGGTCAATACGGTGGCCCAGAAGTAGCGGCCCTTTTCACCAACACCTTGGATTGGAACGCACACCCTTATTTTGAAAAGATACGAGGCATCGAGGTGTCGGCGCACTTTTTCATCCGCCGTGATGGCGCCTTGATTCAATTTGTCAGCTGCAACGACCGCGCTTGGCATGCAGGCAAGTCCCATTATTTGGGACGTGACAACTGCAACGACCATTCCATTGGCATTGAACTAGAAGGCTTGGAAGGTCAGACGTTTGAACGCGCGCAATACGACACGCTCAGCAGTGTGTGTGCCGCCATTGCGCAACACTACCCTGCACGTCACATCGCAGGCCATGAGCACATCGCGCCCGGACGCAAGCAAGACCCAGGTCCAGGGTTTGATTGGCCACTTTTGCGACGAAGTTTGGGTCGGGCGACCCAATATTTTCCAAAAAATATTTTTCTTTAGCCAAGTCCTCAAAAAATATTGAAATGCTTTGAACTGCACAGAGTTTGTGCATAGAAAAAGCAAGCTGAGATAACACGGGCATTCGCAGCCCAAATCATGCCAAAGAGCGCTTGAAGCCAAGATCTCGTCTGAAAATTCCCATCGATATTGGCTTCAGGCTGCATGCCTTGACGCCCCATCAAAGGGCTCAAATTTTCATACAATAAAAATGAATACCAATACATACAAAAACACTACCGGTAGTGTTTGGACACAGCACCAAACACCAGATATAGTGTGTGGTGTTGGCGCAGACGTCTCATCAAAAGACCCTGCGCAGCAGGTTTTAAATGCGCGACACAGCTCGCCCAAAGACCCACGCCACTGAACCCGAAGCAAGGAAGAACAACGATATGCAAACAGCAGAACACACCCACACCGCGGCCGTCTCACAACAGCCGCACGTCGCGCAAGATCGCGCCGTGACCGACAGCCACAACAGCTTGAATCACTACCAAATCATCCGCCGCAATGGCGCTGTGGTGCCTTTTGAACCCGCCAAAATTGCTGTCGCCATGATGAAAGCGTTTTTAGCTGTGCACGGCACGCAAGGCGCAGCCTCTGCCAGCGTTCGCGAGACAGTCGATGTGTTGACTCAAAACGTGGTGCGCGCCTTGATGCGTTCACGTCCAGGCGGCGGCACCTTCCACATTGAAGACGTGCAAGACCAAGCTGAATTGGGCTTGATGCGCGGTGGTCACCACGAAATCGCACGCGCCTACGTGCTGTACCGCGAGCGTCGCACCCAAGAACGTGCGCACACCAAAGAACAAGCCGCGCCTGCAACCCCTGAGCTGCATGTGATCGACGATGGCCAACGCGTGCCCTTGGATGTGGCACACCTGCAGCGTTTGATCAACGATGCCTGCGCTGGCTTGGGTGCTGACGTCAAACCCGCACCGATCTTGGCAGAAACCATGCGCAACCTGTACGACGGTGTGCCTATGGACGAGGTCTACAAAGCTGCGATCTTGGCCACCCGTACCCTGATCGAAAAAGACCCCGACTACACCTACGCCACCGCACGCTTGTTGATGCACACCATCGCTAAAGAAGTGCTGGGCAAAGAAGTGCTGCACGCCGACATGGGCCAGCATTACGCCGAATACTTCCCTCAGTTCATCAAAAAAGGCGTCGAGAACGACTTGCTCGATGACAAGATGCTCCAGTTCGACTTGGAGCGTTTGGGTCAAGCCCTCAAAGCCGACCGCGATTTGCAATTCGATTACCTCGGCCTGCAAACGCTGTATGACCGTTACTTCCTGCACGTGCGCAAGACACGCATCGAACTGCCACAAGCATTCTTCATGCGTGTGGCCATGGGCCTGTCGTTGAACGAAATCGACCGCGAAGCCCGTGCGATTGAGTTCTACGAAGTGCTGTCGTCGTTCGACTTCATGTCCAGCACGCCCACCCTATTCAACAGCGGCACTTTGCGCTCGCAGCTCTCCAGCTGCTACTTGTCGACCGTGCCTGACCACTTGGACGGTATCTACGAGTTGATCAAAGAAAACGCCTTGCTGTCTAAATTTGCCGGCGGCTTGGGCAACGACTGGACCCGTGTGCGCGCGTTGGGCAGCCACATCAAGGGCACCAACGGTGAATCACAAGGCGTGGTGCCTTTCTTGAAAGTGGTGAACGACACCGCCGTGGCTGTGAACCAAGGCGGCAAACGCAAAGGCGCTGTGTGTACCTACCTCGAAACATGGCACTTGGACATCGAGGAATTCCTCGAGCTGCGCAAGAACACCGGTGACGACCGCCGTCGTACACACGACATGAACACCGCCAACTGGATCCCCGACTTGTTCATGCGTCGCGTCATGGAAAAAGGCGAGTGGACCTTGTTCTCACCTTCTGACGTGCCTGATTTGCACGACCTGTTCGGTGCAGCCTTCGAAAAAGCCTATGTGGCCTACGAAGAAAAGGCCAAGCGCGGCGAAATCAAGCCCAGCAAAACCGTGCAAGCCACCGACATGTGGCGCAAGATGTTGACCATGTTGTTTGAAACAGGTCACCCATGGATCACCTTCAAAGACCCATGCAACGTGCGTTCACCACAGCAACACGTGGGCGTGGTGCACTCGTCCAACCTGTGTACAGAAATCACCCTGAACACCAGCGACACCGAAACTGCGGTGTGTAACTTGGGATCGGTCAACTTGTCGCGTCACTTGAAAGACGGCGCCAATGGCAAAGAACTCGACCACGACAAACTCAAGCGCACCATCACCGTGGCCATGCGCATGCTCGACAACGTGATCGACATCAACTACTACGCTGTCAAGAAAGCCCGTGATTCGAACCTGCGTCATCGCCCTGTGGGCATGGGCATCATGTCATTCCAAGACAGCTTGTACGCCATGCGTGTGCCCTATGCATCGCAAGAAGCTGTTGAGTTTGCGGACCGTTCAATGGAAGCCGTTTGCTACTACGCCTACTGGGCATCCAGCGAATTGGCCAAAGAGCGCGGTAAATACGCTAGCTACAAAGGCTCGCTGTGGGACAAAGGCATCTTGCCTCTGGACTCCATCGACTTGCTCACGGAAGCACGCGGCGGCTACGTGGAAATGGACCGATCCAAGACCATGGACTGGGACGCGTTGCGTGCCAAGATCGCCCAAGACGGCATGCGCAACTCCAATTGCGTCGCCATCGCGCCCACCGCGACCATCTCCAACATCATTGGTGTGGATGCCTCCATCGAACCTTGCTTTGGCAACTTGTCCGTCAAGTCCAACTTGTCTGGCGAATTCACGGTCATCAATAGCTACTTGGTGCGTGACTTGAAACGCCTGGGCTTGTGGGACGACGTGATGGTCATGGACCTGAAGCACTTCGACGGTTCCCTGCGCCCCATCGACCGCGTGCCACAAGAGATCAAAGCCTTGTACGCCACCGCGTTCGAAGTAGAACCTACATGGTTGGTCGAAGCTGCGTCGCGTCGCCAAAAATGGATTGACCAAGCGCAATCACTCAACATCTACATGGCTGGTGCATCAGGTAAGAAACTCGATGAGACTTACAAGCTCGCTTGGTTGCGCGGTTTGAAGACCACCTATTACCTCCGCACGTCCAGCGCACAACAAGTTGAAAAATCAACCGTGCAAGCAGGCTCTCACAACGCAGTGTCTTCGGGCCCTGCTGCAGGTGGCATGAGTGCACTCGACGCAGCCGCTGCTGCTGCACAAGCACAGATGAATGCTATCCCCGCCACTGACATCAAATTCTGCGGCGTGGATGATCCCACCTGCGAGTCCTGTCAGTAATTTGCAATTGCACAACAAAAATTTGCAAGGAAGTGCGTGATTGCTTTGCGATTCACTTTCTTGCATCCATAATTCAAACATTGGAAAATTCTTTATGTTGACCTGGGACGAAGACGTCAAGCCCTCATCGCCATCACCTCTTGCAAGCGGCATCTCCAGCCGCCCGATGGATCTCCCACCTCTTTCAACAACACCTGCTGCGCAGCCTGTTGCTGCGCCATCTATGGCAGCCACAGCCAGCCGCCGCGTGACTGCCGCGGACAAGCGCATCATCAACGGCCAAACCGACGTCAACCAGTTGGTGCCATTCAAATACAAATGGGCTTGGGAAAAATACCTCGCGACTTGCGCTAACCACTGGATGCCGCAAGAAGTGAATATGACGCGTGACATCGCGTTGTGGAAAGACCCCAATGGTTTGACCGACGACGAACGTCGTTTGATCATGCGCAACCTCGGCTTCTTCGTGACAGCCGACTCGTTGGCTGCGAACAACATCGTGTTGGGCACTTACCGCCACATCACGGCACCCGAGTGCCGTCAGTTCTTATTGCGTCAAGCGTTTGAAGAAGCAATTCACACGCACGCCTACCAGTACATCGTGGAGTCTTTGGGCTTGGACGAAGGCGAGATCTTCAACGCGTACCACGAAGTCAAATCCATCCGTGACAAAGACGAGTTCTTGATCCCGTTCATCGACGCGATCATGGACCCCAACTTTCACACCGGCACACCTCAGACCGATCAGACGCTGTTGAAGTCATTGATTGTGTTTGCCTGCTTGATGGAAGGCTTGTTCTTCTACGTGGGCTTCACGCAAATTTTGGCCTTGGGTCGTCAAAACAAAATGACCGGTGCTGCTGAGCAATACCAGTACATCTTGCGCGATGAGTCCATGCACTGCAACTTTGGCATCGACTTGATCAACCAGATCAAACTCGAAAACCCACACCTGTGGACCGCAGAGTTCAAAGCCGAAATCAATGCCTTGTTCATGCAAGCTGTCGAACTTGAATACCGCTATGCCGAAGACACCATGCCACGTGGCGTGCTGGGCTTGAATGCATCCATGTTCAAAGGTTATCTGCGCTACATCGCCAACCGCCGTGCCACGCAAATCGGTTTGGAAGCGCTGTTCCCCAATGAGGAAAACCCTTTCCCTTGGATGAGCGAAATGATTGACCTGAAAAAAGAACGCAACTTCTTTGAAACCCGTGTGATTGAGTACCAATCGGGTGGTGCTTTGTCTTGGGACTAAGTTGATTCACGATACACATGTCACCCAATTTGTCTGCCACATATGAAAACGTCCGTGATCGAGACGTTGTGGTGGACGCACCGTGTTCATGGGGTTGGACCCGGGTCCAGCGCCATGAATCGCTTTGCACACGAAAACAAGTGCGAAGTGTTTTCACCCAATGATCTAAATCCGATCTAGGAGAACATAAATGGCAACTGCAAAAAAACCGGCCGCTAAAAAGGCCCCCGCAAAGAAAGCTGTCGCGGCCAAAAAGCCCGCAGCTAAAAAAGTAGCCGTCGCTAAACCAGCGGCTAAAAAAGCTGTCGCTGCTAAAAAACCAGCTGCTAAGAAAGTTGCTGCCGCTAAGCCAGCAGCTAAAAAAGCTGTCGCTGCTAAAAAGCCAGCCGCTAAGAAAGTTGCTGCCGCTAAGCCAGCAGCCAAAAAAGCTGTCGCTGCTAAAAAGCCAGCCGCTAAGAAAGTTGCTGCCGCTAAGCCAGTAGCCAAAAAAGCTGTTGCTGCTAAAAAGCCAGTCGCTAAAAAAGCTGCTGCTAAACCAGTCGCCAAAAAAGCTGTTGCTGCTAAAAAGCCAGCCGCTAAAAAAGCTGCTGCCAAGCCAGCCGCTAAGCCTGCTGCGAAAAAAGTAGCCAAAGCTGCTGTCGCTAAAAAGCCTGCTGCCAAAAAACCTGCCGCGAAGAAAGCTGCTAAAAAACCTGCCCCCAAGAAAGCTGCGAAAGCAGCCGCTGCGCAGACCACGCTGAACCCGCAAGCTGCTTGGCCATTTCCAACAGCAAGCAAGCCCTGATCCTTCAGATCTGTGGCGACGGTTTACCGTCAGCTCAAGCCCGAAACCGCAAGGTCTCGGGCTTTTTCTTATGAAACCTTTGATAACCCCTATCCCTGACGTTGCTTACCTGCGACTTGAAAAAGCGGGGGATGTGATCGTGGATATTCATGTCATCCCCAATGCGTCGCGGACACAAGCCGACGGCATACATGATGGTGCTTTGCGCGTGCGTCTGCATGCGCCCCCAGTTGATGGCAAAGCCAACTTAGCACTCATGGCTTGGCTTGCAGATACGTTGGACATTGCCAAGCGACATGTCACGCTGGTACGCGGACAAACGTCGAAGCGCAAACAACTGCGCATCGCGGCCACCGCCTGCGAGACGGCCAATTGGACCGCGCTGGCGCTGTAGCTGCGTTGATTAAGCCGAAATCAGCTCAGCCACACTGTAATTTTGCGGGCCACGTTGTGCAATTTTCAAAGCACCGACTTGGTTGCCCAATGCGGCACACTGCGCCAACGACCAGCCTTGTTCCAAGCCAAACAACAGAGCACCGCGCCATGCATCGCCGCAACCGGTCGGGTCCACCACGTCGCGGGCTTTGACAGGTGGCACGACGGTCTTCTCGCCACCCACCCAAACCTCGCAGCCATGTGCGCCTAGGGTGACGACCAAACCGTCAACACGGCGAGAAATATCGGCATGACTCAACCCTGTGCGCTCGCTGAGCATCTTGCCTTCGTAGTCATTCACGGTGACCCATGTTGCCTGATCTACGAAACGCGCCAGCTCATCGCCATCAAACATCGGCAAGCCTTGGCCTGGATCAAACACAAACGGGATGCCAGCAGCATTGAACTGCTCGGCATGTTGCAGCATGGCATCTCGGCCATCTGGGGAAATAATCCCTAGCTTGATATCCGCACGCTTTTCAATGCGCAAGCTGTGCGCTTGCATCATGGCACCTGGGTGAAATGCCGTGATTTGGTTGTTGTCGCGATCGGTCATGATCATGGCTTGTGCGGTGTAGGTGTCATCCACTTGACGCACAAACTCGGTCGAAATCCCCAAATCACTCAAACGCTTCAAGTAATCGGCACCGTCAGAACCCAAGGTTGCCATGGGTAAAGGCTGGCCTCCCAACATTTTCAAACTGTAAGCAATGTTGCCGGCGCAACCGCCAAAATCACGGCGCAAGGCGGGAACCAAAAATGACACATTCAAAATGTGTAGTTGATCCGGCAAAATTTGCTCAGCAAATCGACCTTCAAAGGTCATGATGGAATCAAAGGCCAATGAGCCACAAATCAGCGAAGCCATAAAAACTTTCTCAAGGGTAGAAAACCAAGGCCCGAAAGCCTGTAATGCGCTGGCTGGCAGCGGCTTGTAAATCAAAATTAACGTGCGCGCGCACCTCTCGCAGCGCCAGCAAGTGGTCATCCAAACCCAACTCTTCTGGCGTAAACACACGACGCAGCACCACTTGATCTTGCAAGTCCAACAAGCTGAGTTCCAATGCGGGCGTTGCCACGGGGTAGTGCTCTGTGTTCTTCAAACGCAGCTGCACCATGTACCCTCCAGAGGGTGCCTCACTGAAGCTGCTGTTTTCAATCAAAACAGCGTCCAGTTCCTGTGGCCACGTCACTTCACAGGCGAGTGATTCACACAAAACCAACAAAGCTGGACGCAACTCAGGAACTTGGGCAAACACCATGTGACGCCCCATCCACGCAGCTTGCGCCATCAGTAGCGACAACAACATCACACTGACAAACACCCAAACACCACGGTGAGCACGAGCGGTAGGCACCACAGACGAGTCAAATGTCAATGCGGCCGATGATGAAGGGGGTGGAGATAGGTCAAACTCGGCCAGCATCGCCGCGAGTGACGCCGTGTCACTCAGCACAGCGGGTGGCGTCAAATTCGCCAAAGCCTCAAACACGCAGGTGCAACGGCCACACCGCACCCACCCATTGGCCAGCCTGAGCTGGTCAGGTGTCACCTTGAACGAGGTGGCACAGGTGGGGCAGTAGGTGATCTCCATCAGAGCTGCGCGGTCATCAAAATCCAACCATCTTCTTGGTCACTGACTTGCAGAGTGCAGTAAGGCGCGTAGGCGTCTTTCAGTTCCTGTGCTTGACGCTCCAAAATGCCAGCCAACACCAAGTGACCGCCAGCGGCCACGTGTTTGCACAGCAGCGGCGCCAATACTTTGAGTGGCGTAGCCAAGATGTTGGCCAACACGGTCTGATACGAACCAGACGCTTGATCAGGTAACCCCGCGTTCAGTCGCACGTTGTTTGCGTCAGCGTTCAACATGGTGGCGGTCACGGCAGCATCGTCGATGTCCACCGCATCCACCGACGTCGCACCGTGCAAAGCTGCGCCAATCGCCAAGATACCGGAACCACAGCCGTAGTCAAGCACGCGTTGATGGGCTACATCGTGGGTGGCAATCCAACGCAAACACATGCGTGTGGTCGGATGCGTGCCAGTGCCAAACGCCAAACCAGGGTCAAGGCGGATGAATTTTTTGGCTTGTGCAGGCGGTTCATGCCACGTGGGAACAATCCAAAACTCTGGCGTGATCTCCACAGGAGCAAATTGCGACTGGGTCAAACGCACCCAATCTTGATCCGCCACAGCTTGGATACCCAACACTTCAGAGCCTGCAAAGAAGTCTTGCAACGCCAACAAGCGCGCGGCGTCTTGTGCCGCGGTTTGTTCAGCAAACAGGGCCACGATGCGCGAACGCTTCCAACCGCCTTTGGGCGGTGGCATGCCGGGCTCACCGAACAGGGCTTGTTCAGCATCGGTTTGCGCATCGGCATCTTCGACCGACACACTCAAGGCATCCAAGGCATCCAGCGCGTCGCTGATGGCTTCCACGCCCTCTTCAGGGCACATCAGTCGCAGTTCAAACATCAGCGCTTGTGAGCAGCAAGCCACTCTTCCAAGTAATGAATGTTGGTACCGCCCGCCATGAATTTGGCATCCACCATCAACTCGCGGTGCAACGGAATATTGGTGTTGATGCCCTCGACCAAGGTCTCGGCCAAGGCGGTACGCATGCGTGCCAAGGCTTCGTCACGGGTGTCGCCATGCACGATGATCTTGCCGATCATCGAGTCGTAGTTTGGTGGCACAAAGTAGTTGGTGTAGATGTGTGAATCCACACGCACACCAGGACCGCCAGGCGCATGCCACATGGTGATGCGGCCAGGTGATGGGATGAACTTGAACGGATCTTCCGCGTTGATACGGCACTCGATCGAATGACCACGCACATGGATGTCGCGTTGCGTGAACGGCAACTTCAAACCTGCGGCCACCATGATTTGTGTTTTCACGATGTCCACGCCCGTGATGTACTCGGTCACCGGATGTTCCACTTGAACGCGGGTGTTCATCTCAATGAAATAGAACTCGCCGTTTTCAAACAAGAACTCAAAGGTACCCGCGCCACGGTAGCCAATCTTTTTACAAGCAGCCGCGCAACGCTCGCCGATCTTCTCAATCAACTTGCGGGGAATACCGGGTGCAGGTGCTTCCTCGATCACTTTTTGGTGACGACGTTGCATCGAACAATCACGCTCACCCAAATAGACCGCGTTCTTGAACTTGTCCGCCAAGATTTGAATTTCAATGTGGCGAGGGTTCTGGAGGAACTTCTCCATGTACACCGCGGGGTTGCCAAATGCCGTGCCCGCTTCGGCTTTGGTCATCGCCACGGCGTTGATCAAAGCAGCCTCGGTGTGCCCGACGCGCATGCCACGACCGCCGCCGCCGCCAGCAGCTTTGATGATCACGGGATAGCCCACGCTTTTGGCAATGCGACGGATTTGCGCTGGATCGTCAGGCAACTCACCCTCCGAGCCTGGCACGCAAGGCACGCCCGCACGGATCATGGCCTGCTTGGCCGACACCTTATCGCCCATGATACGGATCGACTCAGCGGTAGGACCGATGAATTGAAAACCGCTTTTCTCGACGCGTTCGGCAAAGTCTGCGTTTTCACTCAAAAAGCCGTAGCCAGGGTGAATCGCCTCGGCATCCGTCACCTCAGCCGCGGCAATGATGGCGGGCATGTTGAGGTAGCTCTGAGTGGACGCCGCAGGTCCAATACACACAGCTTCGTCGGCCAACTTGACGTATTTCGCGTCACGATCGGCCTCGGAATACACCATCACCGCTTTGACACCCAACTCGCGACATGCGCGCTGAATGCGAAGAGCGATCTCGCCACGGTTGGCGATCAGAATTTTCTTGAACATGGCGTCAACCCCTTATTCAATGATGAACAAGGGCGCGCCGTATTCAACTGCCTGACCGTTCTCGGCCAAGATTTGGGTGATCGTGCCTGCCTTGTCAGCTTCGATCTCGTTCAAGATCTTCATCGCTTCGATGATGCAGATGGTGTCGCCTTCTTTGACTTGGCTGCCAATTTCCACAAACGACTTGGCACCCGGGCTAGACGAACGGTAGAACGTGCCCACCATGGGTGATTTGACGGTGTGACCTGCGGGCACAGCTTCCACCGCAGCCGCGACTGGCGCAGGTGCTGCTGCAACAGGAGCGGGAGCAGGTGCGGCCGCAGCAGGCGCTGCCATCATTTGCGTGACCATCGCGACAGGCGCTGGTGCACTCTTGACGATGCGGACCTTGCCTTCAGCCTCTGTAATTTCGAGTTCAGACACATTGGAATCGGAGACCAGGTCAATCAACGTCTTGAGTTTTCGCAAATCCATAACTACACCTTATTTGTTGTAAATAAGCGTCTAATTTACACCAAATCGTGAACCGATTCTCAAAATCTCAGCTCACAAAGCCCAGTTCTTTACTTCATCTTCTGACAATTTTCCCAATTTACGCTGTTTCAACTGGCCTTGCGCATTCAAAACTACAGTGAACGGGAGCCCGCCTTGGCTATTTCCGAGCACTTTGCCAAGCTCGGTACCGTTCAAACCCGCCAAACCAACAGGATAAGAGACCGCATGCTGGCTCAAAAACTGCCTCACACGGCTGGGTTGGTCAATCGCCAAACCTAAGACTTGCCACCCGTTGGCTGAATTTTGGCGGTAGAAGGCATCGATTAACGGCATTTCTTCCACACAAGGGGCACACCAAGTGGCCCAAAAGTTCAACACCAAAGGCTTGCCTTGGAAATCGGCCAACCGCACAACCTCTCCCGTTGGCGATTCGAACTCTGAGGCCCACAACATAGACAAGGCCTCGCTCGGCATGTCCGTCAACGCATGGCGCCGCCACGCCAGTCCTGCGCCAGCCAAACCGGCCACGGCCGCCACACCGGCATACAGCCAGTTGCGACGTGATGCTGATATCGTCATGCTTCTTCCTTCATCAATCGCTCTAATGCAGCCAAATTTCCACGTTGGGTTCGACCTTGGGCATCGGGCTTTAAAGCACCGCGCAAATCGTCATGGTCATAAATCATCAAATGGACCACTGCTTTTTGTGTCAAGCCAGGACAAGCACACACCATACTCAGTGCATCCACCGCCTCACCTTGAAACCCCTGCACCGTACTCACCTCGTAGCGCACTTGGTGGTCGATGAGCTTAATTTCGGCTGATTTGGGGTCATCACAGAACAACTGCAGATAAATATCTGACAACGCGGTGGCTGTGCCACGCCATACCGATCCACTCAGATAGGGACGAAACTCGGCCAAGCGCCCCATCCACGTGGCGGCCAGCTGACGCAGCGCCAGCAACTCAGCCGCTTGGGTGTCCGCACAAAACAAGTCGATGTACTCGCGCACCGCTTCTTCCACTTGGTCATTGTTCGGCAATTGGGCGCGGCTATTCAAGCCCAGCTGTTTCACAGCGCGACGCTTGGCGGCGCCGTACTCCAAGCCTTCTTCCACCACCATGCGTGCTGCGGTGGATGCAATTTCTTCTTGAACCGTATTCATAGATTCCAATTGTCGCGCCAAGCCACACGAAGCCACATCAAGGTCTGTCGGAACACCCACCTAAAATCAGGGCATGCACATACATATTTTGGGAATTTGCGGCACGTTCATGGGTGGACTGGCTGCGTTGGCGCGCGAAGCGGGCCACAAAGTCACCGGTTGCGATGCGGGCGTTTACCCGCCGATGAGCGATCAACTCCGTAGTCTCGGCATTGAGTTGATCGAGGGCTTTGACGCCGACCAAATGCGCCTCAACCCTGATGTGTACGTGATTGGCAACGTCGTTTCACGTGCTCGCTTGGCCGATGGAAGCCCAAAATTCCCGCTGATGGAAGCTATTTTGGAAAGCGGCGCCACCTACACCAGCGGCCCGCAGTGGCTGGCTGAGCACGTGCTGCACCACCCCAGCCAGCCTCGCCATGTTTTAGCCGTGGCAGGCACACACGGGAAAACCACCACCACGTCCATGCTCGCTTGGATCTTGCAAGCCGCAGGGTTAGAGCCCGGTTTTTTGGTCGGCGGCGTGCCCATGAATTTTGGTGTCTCTGCACGTTTGGGGCGTTTGAGCTCCGAAGCAGACGTGGCCGCACACAAACGTACCCCCTTCGTGATTGAAGCCGACGAATACGACACGGCCTTCTTCGACAAACGCAGCAAGTTTGTGCACTACCACCCCCGCACAGCGATTCTGAACAACCTCGAGTTTGACCACGCCGACATCTTTGACAACCTCGCCGCCATCGAACGCCAGTTCCACCACCTGGTACGCACCGTACCCGGCAGTGGCCGCGTGGTGGTGAACGCCGACGAAGACAGCCTGCAACGTGTGCTGGACCAAGGCTGCTGGAGCGGTGTGGCCAAGTTTGGCGTGAGCGCCCACGCACAAGGGTCGGAGGGTTGGTCTGTGCAAGGTGAACCCGACAACTTTGCTGTGTTGCACCAAGGCCAAGAAGTGGGCCGTGTGCAATGGGACATCACGGGTGTGCACAACCAACTCAACGCCTTGGCGGCCATCGCCGCAGCCGAGCACTTGGGCGTGTCTCCTGCGCAAGCCGCCGCGTCTTTGACCGAATTTCAAAATGTGCGCCGTCGCATGGAGGTGCGGGGCACCGTGCCACGCGCGGGCGGCAACATCACGGTGTACGACGACTTTGCCCATCATCCCACCGCCATCCGCACCACGGTCGATGGCCTGCGTCGGAAAATCGGTCCGAATGCCCGCATCTTGGCGGTGTTTGAGCCACGCAGCAACACCATGAAGTTGGGCACGATGAAGTCACAGCTGCCATGGAGTTTGGAAGACGCAGACCTTGCGTTTTGTCACTCAGGCGGCTTGGACTGGGATGCCGTCGAAGCCTTGTCGCCCATGGGGGCGAGAGCCTCGGTGGCTGGGTCTGTAGATGAAGTCATTGCACAGGTCGTGGCAGCGGCGCAGGCGGGCGACCATGTGCTGTGCATGAGCAATGGGGGCTTTGGCGGGATTCACGCCAAGCTGCTGGCAGCCTTGGCGTGATCCACAACACGCGCGTCGTATTAAGAACGCTTGCGACGCGCGGCCACAGCTTCAGACAACACGTCGAGCGAAGCCACCGAATCGTTCCAATCCAAGCAGGCGTCGGTGATGCTCTTGCCGTATTCCAGCTTCGACACATCATCTTTGCCAGGCGTGAACTTCTGGGCACCACCATGAATGTGGCTCTCAATCATCACGCCAAACACTTGGTGTGAGCCACCGCTGATTTGCTCGGCAATGTCTTTGGCCACCACCAGTTGACGCTCGTGCTGCTTGCTGCTGTTGGCATGGCTGCAATCCACCATCAATGACGCGGGCAACTTGGCTTTGGCCAACTCTTCGCACGCGGCCGTCACACTGGCTGCGTCGTAATTCGGCGTTTTGCCGCCACGCAAGATGACATGGCAGTCCTTGTTGCCCTTGGTTTGCACAATCGCCACTTGGCCATTTTTGTGGATGGACAAGAAGTGGTGCGCCCCCGCTGCGGCTTGAATCGCGTCAGTGGCAATTTTGATGTTGCCGTCGGTCCCGTTCTTGAAACCAATAGGCGCTGAAATGCCCGAGGCCAACTCGCGGTGCACTTGACTCTCGGTCGTGCGCGCACCAATCGCGCCCCACGAAATCAAATCGCCAATGTATTGCGGGCTGATGGCATCCAAAAACTCGCTGCCAGCGGGCAGGCCGAGGCGGTTGATCTCAATCAGCAACTGGCGTGCGATGCGCAGGCCTTCGTCGATGCGAAAGCTCTCGTCCAAGTACGGGTCGTTGATCAAACCCTTCCAGCCCACGGTGGTGCGTGGCTTTTCGAAGTACACACGCATCACGATTTCAAGCGTGTCGGCGTACTTTTCGCGCAGCGGTTGCAAGCGACGTGCGTAGTCAATCGCAGCAGCGGGGTCGTGAATGGAACAGGGGCCAATCACCACCAACAAGCGGTCGTCTTTGCCGTTCATGATGTGATGGATGGTCTTGCGGGTATGCGTGATGAGCTTCTCGACCGGTGTGTCTTGGATCGGGAAGAAGCGAATCAAATGTTCGGGAGGAGGTAGCACGGTGATGTCCTTGATACGTTGGTCGTCGGTTTGACTGGTGTTTTCAACGTGGCTTGGATAACTGGTGTTCGTTTTCATGGTCTCGTCCTGAAGTTTGAAAAAGGTGATTTAAGAATTTGGCAAAAAAAAACCGCCGGGGGTCCGGCGGTTGGTTTGGGAGTTCAGAGCGTTTTGCGTACGTTCAGATCTCTCGACCGCCGTGGGGGCGTGAGATAAAAAAGTAAGCAAAATAGAAACGGGCTGAACTCATGGATTGGAATGTAGCACAGGGAATCTGGCAGTTTGCTGACAAATCACTGGGGTTTACACGCAAGCAGGGGGCACACCGCGCACCGCTTTATGCCGTGCCACCCACCGTCAAGCCGTCAATGCGCAAGGTAGGTTGACCCACGCCCACTGGGACGCTCTGGCCTTCTTTGCCGCAGGTGCCCACGCCCGTGTCCAGCGCCATGTCGTTGCCGATCAGGCTGACACGCGTCAAGGCATCGGGGCCATTGCCCACTAAGGTGGCACCTTTGACGGGGTATTGAATTTTGCCGTTCTCCACCCAAAACGCTTGGGAGGTCGAGAACACAAACTTGCCCGACGTGATGTCGACTTGACCGCCGCCAAAGTTCACCGCGTACAAGCCCTTCTTCAAGCTCGACACGATTTCTTCCGGTGATTTGTCGCCACCCAGCATGTAGGTGTTGGTCATGCGTGGCATCGGCACATGGGCGTAGCTTTCGCGACGGCCGTTGCCCGTAGGTTTCACCCCCATCAAGCGTGCATTCATGGCGTCTTGGATGTAGCCTTTCAAAATGCCATCTTCAATCAGCACATTGCGCTGGCTGGCATTGCCCTCGTCGTCCACGTTGAGCGAACCACGGCGGTCTGGCAAAGTGCCGTCGTCAAGCACGGTCACGCCTTTGGCAGCCACGCGTTGGCCAATGCGCCCGCTGAACGCGCTGGAGCCTTTACGGTTGAAATCACCTTCCAAACCGTGGCCTATCGCTTCGTGCAACAAAATACCTGGCCAGCCTGGGCCCAACACCACGCTCATTTCACCAGCAGGCGCGGGGCGTGCTTCCAAGTTGGTGAGTGCGCATTTGACAGCCTCGTCCACGTAGCTTTGCACCAGCGCATCGTCAAAATGTGTCAAGCCAAAACGACCGCCGCCGCCGCCTGAACCGGTTTCGCGACGGCCATTTTGCTCAGCAATCACGGTCACACTGAGGCGCACCAAAGGACGCACATCTGCGGCCAACGTGCCGTCAGCGCGCACCACCATCACGACGTCGTACTCGCTGGCCAAACCAGCCATCACTTGAATGATGCGCGGATCTTTGGCGCGTGCCATGTGCTCCACGCGACCGAGCAAAGCAACTTTCTCTGTGCTGTCGAGCGACGCAATCGGATCGAGGTCACGGTACAAAGAACGGCTAGGGGCCACTTTGCGCGAAGGCACTTTGACGCGTCCGCCTTTCGCGGCGGCACCAATGGTGCGCACCGTGCAGGCTGCGTCGAGCAACGAAGCCTCTGAAATATCGTCTGAATACGCAAAGGCGGTTTTTTCACCACTTACCGCGCGAACGCCCACACCTTGGTCAATGCTGAATGAACCCGTTTTGACAATGCCCTCTTCCAAGCTCCAGCCTTCTGAGCGGGTGTACTGGAAGTACAGATCAGCCTCATCCACTTGGTGTGTTTTGATTTCGGCCAAGGTACGCGCCAAGTGCGTCTCGTCCAAACCAAAAGGCTCTAACAACAGTTGACGGGCAACGCTCAAGCGTTCGAGGGTGGGTTCACGTGAAATCATGGAAGGGATTGTAGAAGTCCAGCGTCAAGACTGCACCAACTGCTTGGCTTTAGCCACAGACATCAAGATGCCAAGGCCTAGACCCAGCGTCACCATCGCAGTGCCGCCATAGCTGATGAAGGGTAAAGGCACGCCCACCACAGGCAAGATGCCGCTGACCATGCCCATGTTGACAAAGGCATAAATGAAAAAACTCAGGGTAATGCTGCCCGCCAACAAGCGCGCAAACAAAGTTGGCCCCTCAACGGCAATGGCCAATCCCCTGAAGACCAAAAAGATAAACCCAGCAATGAGCAACAAATTACCGAACAGGCCAAACTCTTCGCCAAACGCCGCGAACACAAAGTCGGTGGTGCGTTCTGGGATGAAGTCGAGATGGGTTTGCGTGCCTTGCATGAAACCCTTGCCCCAAAAGCCCCCCGAGCCAATCGCGATCATGCCTTGGATGATGTGAAACCCTTTGCCTAAAGGGTCTCGCGAGGGATCCAGTAAGGTACAAATGCGCTGCTGCTGGTAGTCGTGCAAGATGGGCCAACGGAAACCATCGGCGCACAAGGTGGGCTCAAAAATGACCACCAAGGCAATGCCGATCAAGCCCAACACAATGGGTGGCACGATCAAAAACCAACTCAAACCGGCAAAGAAAATCACCGCCACGCCAGCCGCGAGCACCAAAATAGCGGTACCCAGATCAGGCTGACGCACGATCAAGCCCACAGGCACCAGCAGCAGCAAGCCCGCGACCAAGAAGTCCAGCGGTCGCAATTGGCCCTCGCGTTTTTGGAACCACCAAGCCAGCATCAACGGCATGGCGATTTTCATGATTTCGCTGGGTTGGATCACCACACCGATGTTCAGCCAACGACGAGCGCCCTTTTTGGTCAAGCCAAACAGTGCCACCGCCACCAACAAAGCGACGCCCACGGTGTAGAGCGGCACGGCAAACGCCATCAGGCGTTGGGGCGGGATTTGGGCCACCACAAACATGATGAAACCCGCAATCAACATATTGCGACCATGGTCAAAGAACCGCGCGCCATTGGCAAAGCCTGACGAATACATGGTCAACAGCCCCGCACAAGCGAGCAAAAAGACGCCAAACGCCAAAGGTCCGTCAAAGCCTCGGAGCAATGGCATCAAACGCTGAAACGGACTGGGTTTATGGATCACGGTGGACATATGGGTGATTATCTCTTCTACCCAGCGACTGCTACGATTTCAGCCATGCCACATGCCCCCGCCCTTTCAGCAACAGCTCCTTCAGCAGCCGTCACACACGTGCTTTATTTGCACGGGTTTCGCTCCTCGCCCCAATCCACCAAAGCGCGCCACATGGCAGCGCTGATGAAGGAGCGCTTTCCGACCGTGACGTGGTGGTGCCCGCAGCTGCCTGCCTCGCCACAAGCGGCAGCAGCGTTGATCGCACAAGGCACAGCGGACTGGCCCGCGCAAACCATGGCAGTGATGGGCTCATCCTTGGGCGGGTATTACGCCACGTGGATGGCCGCGCAACGCGGATGCAAGGCGGTATTGATCAACCCCGCCGTGTTCCCCGCCCGCGACTTGGCCAAATACATCGGCGAGCAAACCGCGTGGCACAACCCGGAGGAGCGGTTTTACTTCGCGCCAGAGTTTGTCGACGAGCTGCGAGCTCTGGAAAGCCCCACCTTCCAGCCGAGCCCAGCGCAGCTGCTGGCCTTGATCGCCAAAGGTGACGAGGTGCTCGATTGGCGCGAAATGTCCGCGCGCTACCCGCTCGCCCAGCAAGTGCTAATCGACGGTGGCGACCATGCGCTGAGCGACTTTGGTGCTCACCTTGCCCGTGTGCTGGCGTTTTTAGGGTTAGCGTAACCAGCCAGGGCCACCAAAGAACCGCCAAGGCGATCATGGGACAATTGCACCCATGTACGCATTGTTTGAAGACGCTGGTAAATTCCAGACGGGCCGCATCCTCTCCGAAGCTGAAAGCTCGGCCCAAATCGAGCTGGAATCCGGCAAACGGGTCAAGGTCAAAGCCGCCCATATCTTGATCAAGTTTGACAAGCCCACCCCCGCTGACTTGATGCGCGAGGCCCAAGCCTTGAGCGCCACCATTGAGCTCGACTTGGCTTGGGAGTTCGCTCCCGAAGACGAGTTTGGCTTTGCCGACTTGGCCCGCGAATATTTCAGCGCGCAAGCCACGTTGACCGAGCAGACCGCCGCTCTGCTGCGCTTGTTCGAAGCTCCCCATTATTTCCGGCGTGCGGGCAAAGGCCGTTTCAAAAAGGCCTCAGCTGAAGTGATTCAGCAAGCGCTGGCAGGGATTGAGAAAAAGAAACAACTTCAGGCACAAATTGAAGCCTGGGCTGCTGAATTGGCACAAGGCACCTGCCCTGCGCCCATTCAAACGCAGCTCTACAAAATTTTGTTCAAGCCCGACAAAAACGCGCCCGAATACAAGGCCGTGGTTGACGCGGCACGCGCCACCCAAACCGCGCCCTTGGCCTTGCTGCAACGCGCAGGCGCCATCACGTCGGCGTACCAGTTCCACTGGCAACGCTTCTTGTTCGACAACTTTCCCAAAGGCACGGGCTTTCCCGCCTTGCAAGCGCCTGCCATTGCCGACGAGTTGCCGCTGTCCACCGCGCAGGCCTACTCCATCGACGACTCGCAAACCACCGAGATCGACGATGCCTTGTCGGTACAAGGCTTGGGCACAGGCACGGTCACGCTGGGCATTCACATTGCCGCCCCTGCGCTGGCATTGAAGCCTGGCAGCCCGATCGATCAACTGGGCCGCAACCGCTTGTCCACCGTTTACATGCCCGGCTACAAAATCACCATGTTGCCCGACGATGTGGTGCAAACCTACACACTGCAAGAAGGGCGCGATTGCCCTGCTGTGTCGCTGTACGTCACCTTTGACGAAGCCACACTGACGCAGCAAACCACCGAAACACGCGTTGAGCGCGTGGCCATCGCCGCCAACTTGCGCCACGACCAGCTCGATGCCATCGTCACCGAGGCTTGGCTCAAAGACAGCAGCTTCAGCCACGACGCTGGCGTGCAAGAACCCGCCATGCCACGCGAACAACTGGCCTTCTTGTTCCGCTTGGCCCAACACCTCAAAGCGCAACGCGAAGTGGTGCGCGGCAAGCCGGAAACCTTCAACCGCCCCGACTACAACTTCCGCCTAGTTGGCAATGAAGGGACCGAGCCGCAAGGTTTTGAGCAGGTGCAAATCACCACCCGTCAACGCGGTGCGCCGCTCGATCTGATGGTGGCCGAGGCCATGATTTTGGCCAACAGCACGTGGGGCAGCTGGATGGCTGATCTGGGTGTGCCCGGCATTTACCGCAGCCAAGCCAGCTTGCTGCCGGGTGTCAAAGTGCGCATGGGCACCAAAGCCTTGCCACACGCGGGCATTGGCGTACCCAGCTATGCATGGAGCACCTCGCCCTTGCGTCGCTACACCGACTTGGTCAACCAATGGCAAATCATTGCCTGTGCAAAACACGGCAGCACTGCCGCCTTGGCCGCGCCGTTCAAACCCAAAGATGCGGAGCTGTTCTCGATCATCTCCGCGTTTGACGGAGCCTACAGCGCTTACAACGGCTACCAAAGTGGCATGGAACGCTTTTGGACCTTGCAGTATTTGAAGCAAAACAACATCACCGAGCTCACCGCCACGGTCTTCAAAACCTTCCCCGGTCACCCCCCCATGGCGCGTGCCGACACACTGCCCTTGGTGTTCCCGGTTATGAGTGCGGGCGATGTGCCACGTGGCGCGCGTCTGCAAGTGCGATTGAGCGACATCGATGACATCACGCTCGACATCACCGGCCATCTGCTGAGCGTGCTGGACGCGCACGACCCCATGGGCACCGATGCCAGCGAAGCCCCAGAAGAAGACGACGACAGCGCCGCAGGACCGATTGCCATTGCTGTCGATGTCAACGAGGACCCGATCAAGGAGGCCACCGTCTCGTGAAATCCTTGGTGCTGTTGCCCCCGTACTTGTCGCGTTGGACCACCTTGCAGGTGGCCCTGACGCTGTCACTGGCTGTACACATCGGCATTTTGACGCTGCGCATCGCAGACCCCGAGCGCTTTCAACGCCTGTTTGACGACACCACGCTCGAAGTGATTTTGGTCAACACGCACGCCAAATCCGAGGCCCCCGAAAAAGCCCAAGCCTTGGCCCAAACTCAGCTGGCGGGCGGTGGTGAACTGAAAACGGGCCGTGCTGCCTCCCCCCTTGCCATGTCCAACGTCACTACCAGCGGGGACAGTGTGGCCAATGTGCAGCGCCAAGTGGCAGGGCTGAAAAAAGAGCAATCGTTGTTGCTGGCTCAAGTCAAAGCCATGCTGGCCCAGTTGCCACCGCCGCAGCCCAACAAGAGCCAAGCCGAACGCGAAGAAATTGAGCAGCGGCGCCGTCAGATGCTCAAACTGCTGGCTGAAATTGAACAGCGCATTGAACAAGAAAATGCGCGCCCCACCAAACATTACGTGAGCCCAGCCACCCGCGAAGTGGCCTACGCGCTTTATTACGACACGCTGAAACGCAAAATTGAGGACCGCGGCACACGCTACTTCCCTGAGCGTGATGGCCAAAAGCTCTACGGCGAGCTGACCATGGTGATCACCATCACGCCAGACGGGCGTGTGCTGCACACCGAGATCATTCAAAGCTCGGGCCAAACCGACCTCGATCGTCGCGCACAAGCCATCGTCACCAGTGCAGGGCCATTTGGTGAATTCACCGACGACATGCGTCAAAAAGCCGATCAGTTAGGCGTGATTTCGCGATTCGTCTTTGGGCGTGACAACGCATTGCGCACGCGCGGCGAAGCCCCCATCCCTTGAACAGCTTGCCTGCATGAACTTTTCTAGCCCACACTTTCGTCCGCTGCTGCGCTGGCTGCTGCTGATCTTGACGGCGTGGATTAGCTTGCAATTTTTCTTTCTGGCACGCATCGCTGTGATGGCACGGGTAGCGCCCGAGTCCACCGCGTTTGAGCGATCCGAAGCGTGGCGGATCGTCACCTCAAAAGACCAACTTCGATGGCGACAAGACTGGGTACCCTACAGCGCCATTTCCAACCATTTAAAACGGGCTGTCATTGCGTCTGAAGACGACATCTTTGCCCAGCATGATGGTGTGCAATGGGAAGCGATTGAAAAAGCTTGGGCCAAAAACGCCAAGGCTGAATTACAAGCCAGTCGTGCCAACAAAGCACGTCCGCCCAAAGTGGTGGGCGGTTCCACCATCACACAACAATTGGCCAAAAATTTGTTTCTCTCTGGCGAACGCACCTTGCTACGCAAGGGGCAAGAGTTTGTGCTGACCTTGATGTTGGAAGCGCTTCTGAGCAAACAACGTATCTTAGAAATCTACCTCAACCATGTGGAATGGGGTGAAGGCATCTTTGGCGCCGAAGCCGCCGCCCAACATTACTTTGGCAAACCAGCGGCACAACTCGCGCCCTGGGAAGCGGGGCGCCTCGCTGTGATGCTGCCGCGCCCAAAGTACTACCAAAAGTTTCCACAGTCGGCGTACTTGGCAGGTCGCACCGAAATCATCGTGTCGCGCATGAACAGCGCGCAATTGCCTTAACCGCCATGCGTATTCTTGGCATTGATCCTGGACTTCGCACCACGGGCTTTGGCGTGGTGGAAAAGCACGGCAATCAACTGCTGTACGTGGCCAGCGGCACCATCCGCACCAACAAAGAAGCGCAAGGCAATTTGCCAGAACGCCTGAAAGTGTTGTTTGACGGCATCCATGAAGTGGTCGAGCGTTACAAGCCCGACTGCTCAGCGGTTGAAATTGTGTTCGTCAACGTCAACCCACAAGCCACGTTGCTACTGGGTCAAGCACGCGGCGCTTGCGTGACCGCCTTGGTCACTTGCGATCTGCCTGTGGCCGAATACACCGCCTTACAAATGAAGCAAGCGGTCGCCGGACACGGTATGGCCAAAAAAGAGCAGGTGCAAGAAATGGTCAAACGCTTGCTCAACTTGCCCGGCTTGCCCGGCCCTGATGCCGCTGACGCCTTGGGCTTGGCGATCACACACGCCCACGCAGGACACGCCATGGCGCGCTTGGCCGCAGCAACCACGTTAGACCGCAAAACCAGCGGCATGTACCGCGCAGGTCGCAGCCGCTAAGCCACGCCTCGCATCGCTTTGTTCAAGCGATTGGTGTTGACACACGCCACAACGTGCGGTCCATCACAGACGCGTTGCACGCAACCCGAGACACTCCAAGTCAAGATTTTGAATCGAAATCTTCGCGCATGCGTGACTTGGTGTCGCGCTGCATCTGGCTTGTACTCAATGGAGATTCCCTCATGAACAACTTGACCCGCTTCAATCCATTCACCGATTTAATCGATCCTTTCAACGACGATTTTTTCAAAGGCTTTTCGTTGCGTCCCATTTATCGGTCTAGCGAGGAGCAACCGCAAATCAAACTCGACGTACAAGAAGACGACAAAGCCTATGTGGTGAAGGCAGAAATTCCAGGCGTGAACAAAGAAGACATCAAGGTCTCCATTGAAGGCAACCAAGTGTCGATGAGCGCTGAACTCAAAAAGGAAAAAGAAGAAAAGGAAGATGCCAAAGTCATCCGTAGCGAACGCTATTACGGCAAAGCATTTCGCAGTTTCTCGTTAGCGGAATCCGTCGATGAAGCCAAGTCTTCGGCTAAATATGAAAATGGCGTTTTAGAGCTGACGCTGCCTAAAAAGCCCAGCAGCTCATCCAAACTGCTGAAGATCGCATGAATGTCTTCACCGCAATCAACACCCGCTCACATGCACACCACCGCGTTATCGGGGTCGGTGATGCATGAACGCCTGACGATTGGTGACATCTGCAGCAGAAAAGTGACCATTGCCGACAGAAAAACCGACTTGGTCACCGCTGCGCAGCTGATGCGCCGCGACCATGTCGGCGCTTTGGTGGTCGTTGATGATCAAAAAGGACTCACGAAAGTTGATGGCGTGATCACGGATCGCGACATCGTGACGTCCATCATTGCCCAAGGCCTCGATCCAGGACCGCTTTATGTCGAAGACGTGATGAGTACACCCGTGGTCACGGTGCAAGAAGACGGCTCTTTGATTGACTTGATGCGCGCCATGCGTCGCAATGGCGTGAGACGAATTCCTGTGACGGACAAAGATCACACCTTGATCGGCATCGTCACGCTGGAAGATGTTCTCAAAATCTTGGCCGAAGAGCTCAATCTGCTGGCGTCCTCGATTGACAACGGCATGAAACGGGAATTCAAACGAAGGCCCTAGGCCAAGCGTGGGTGCATGTGACACATGATGTCACGGCACCACATATCCCTTACCAAGCAGGCGCCAACTGGGCCAACCCGGGGGGTGCTTTGCGCGCATCGGCAAACGTCACAACGTCGTAGGCATCTGGGCGACTCAACAATTCGCGCAAGAGCTTGTTGTTCATGGCGTGACCGGATCGAAACGCCACATACGAGGCGAGCAAGGGTTTGCCAATCAAATACAGGTCGCCCATCGCATCAAGAATTTTGTGTTTCACAAATTCATCGTCATAGCGCAGCCCATCGCTGTTCAACACCTTGTAGTCATCCATCACGATGGCATTGTCTAGCCCACCACCTAACGCCAAACCGTTGGCGCGCAACATCTCCACATCGCGGGTGAAACCAAAGGTGCGGGCACGCGCTATGTCGCGGGTGTAGCTGTCCGTGTCGGTGTCAAACACCACACTTTGTCCAGTGGAGTCCACTGCAGGGTGGTGAAAGTCGATTTCAAAACTGAGCTTGTAGCCGTGGTGCGGCTCTAAGCGAGCCCACTTCACGTTGTCGCCCTCACCTTCGCGCACTTCCACAGTCTTCAGCACACGAATAAAACGCTTGGGCGCATTTTGCTCAACGATGCCTGCGCTTTGCAACAAAAACACAAACGAGGAAGCCGAGCCATCCAAGATGGGCACTTCTTCTGCCGTGATGTCGATGTAAAGGTTGTCAATCCCCAAGCCTGCGCACGCAGACATCAAATGCTCCACCGTGAACACCTTGGCGCCGCCATTGGAAATGGTCGAGGCCAAACGCGTATCGGTCACAGCGGTCGCTGTGATCGGAATATCAACGGGCTGCGGCAAGTCGACCCGACGGAACACGATGCCCGTGTCGGGTTGCGCAGGCCGCAGGGTCAGCTCCACGCGTTGACCGCTGTGTAAGCCGACACCCACCGCTTTGGTGAGAGATTGAAGGGTTCTTTGTTTAAGCACAGATGAATTTTAATCAATCCCCTCTTTTCAGGGGATTGATCTGTTCAATCGTCGCGATCGAAATTCTTAGTCGGCTTGCTTGCGCAAGAAGGCTGGAATTTCGTAATCGTCCATGCCGCCAGATGACAAGGCGTCAACCTTAGCCGCAGCTTGGGTACGGTTGGTACGCCACACGCTAGGCACGGCCATGCTGTTGTAGTCAGGTTGTGCACGGGTGGTCCCCACGCCCAAACCAGACGCCAAACCAGACAAGCCAGCCGAAGCAGCGGCCATCAAACCTGCAGGCGATGCGTTAGGCGCTTGGGTGGTGGGGAAGCTCATGCCGTCCGTACCCGTGCGCAACACTTGCAACTGAGGTGCAGCACGACGGCCACCGGCCAAACCTGTGGCCACCACGGTCACGCGAATTTGGTCGCCCAAAGCTTCGTCGTAAGCGGTACCGTAAATGACGTGTGCGTCGGGAGAAGCAAACTTGCGAATCGTGTTCATGGCTTCGCGCGACTCAGACATCTTCAAGCCACCTTTGGCGGCGGTGATCAACACCAACACGCCCTTGGCACCCGACATGTCCACGCCTTCGAGCAACGGGCAAGCCACAGCTTGCTCAGCCGCGATGCGTGCACGGTCTGGGCCATTGGCCACCGCAGTGCCCATCATGGCTTTGCCAGTTTCGCTCATCACGGTGCGCACGTCTTCAAAGTCGACGTTCACCAAAGCTTCCACGTTGATGATCTCGGCAATACCGCCGACCGAGTTTTTCAACACGTCGTTGGCAAAAGCGAAGGCTTCGTCTTGGCTGGCATCGTCGCCCAACACGTCCATCAACTTGTCGTTCAACACCACGATCAAGGAGTCCACATTGGCTTCGAGCTCGGCCAAGCCAGCTTCGGCATTGCCCATGCGGCGGTTGCCTTCAAACTCAAACGGCTTGGTCACCACGCCCACGGTCAAGATACCCATTTCACGCGCCACACGCGCCACCACAGGGGCGGCACCCGTACCGGTACCACCGCCCATACCGGCCGTCACGAACAGCATGTTGGTGCCTTCGAGTGCGGAACGGATTTCATCGATGGCGGCTTCTGCTGCCTCACGGCCGCGCTCTGGCTTGCTGCCAGCGCCCAAGCCGCTTTCGCCGAGCTGAATCACTTTGTGGGCATTGCTCACGCGCAAAGCTTGCGCGTCGGTGTTCGCCGTGACGAACTCCACGCCTTGCACGCCTGAACGGATCATGTGCTCAACCGCGTTGCCGCCGCCGCCGCCCACGCCAATGACTTTGATTTGGGTGCCTGAGTTGAATGCTTCAACTTCGATCATTTCGATGCTCATGATTTTTCTCCTATCGATCTAAAAATTTGCAGTTGCCTTGATTTCAAAAATTCTTCTGTGTACACGCCGCATCCTCAGGATGGCGGAGCGGTTGCAGCGCAGGGTCGCCATCGTCGACCACTGAGCCGCCTCGGTGGCGGACTGCCACGCGCGAGATAAAGTTTGTGGAAAGGAATCATGGTCAGAAGTTCCCCACGATCCAATCTTTGAAACGGTCCATCGCCGACTTGACCGATCCACTTTTTTGCGACACTTTGAAGCCACGCAGCCGCGCCATGCGCGCTTCTTCGAGCAAGCCCATCACCGTGGCTGCACGCGGTTGTGACACCATGTCGGCCAACGCACTCTTGTAATGGGGCACGCCACGACGCACGGGCTTCAAGAAAATATCTTCACCCAACTCCACCATGCCTGGCATCACGGCACTGCCGCCGGTCAACACAATGCCTGACGACAAAACTTCTTCGTAGCCCGATTCGCGGATGACTTGTTGTACCAACGAGAAAATTTCTTCCACACGCGGTTCAATCACACCGGCCAAAGCTTGGCGGCTCAACATGCGCGGCGCACGGTCGCCCAAGCCAGGCACTTCGACTTGCACCTCTGGGTCTGCCAGCATTTGTTTGGCGTAGCCCGATTCAATCTTGATTTCTTCCGCATCCTTGGTGGGCGTACGCAAAGCCATCGCAATGTCACTGGTGATCAAATCACCCGCAATGGGAATGACGGCGGTGTGACGAATCGCGCCGTTGGTGAAGATCGCCACGTCCGTGGTGCCCGCACCAATGTCAACCAAAGCCACGCCCAACTCGCGCTCGTCATCGGTCAACACCGACAAACTGGAGGCCAAGGGGTTGAGCATCAACTGGTCCACATCCAAACCGCAACGGCGCACGCACTTGATGATGTTTTCTGCCGCACTTTGCGCGCCCGTGACGATGTGCACCTTGGCTTCCAAACGGATACCGCTCATGCCAATCGGTTCACGCACGTCTTGGCCATCAATCACAAACTCTTGCGGCTGCACCAACAGCAAACGTTGGTCTGTCGAGATGTTGATCGCCTTGGCGGTCTCGACCACGCGCGCCACGTCAGGGGCCGTCACTTCTTTGTCTTTCACCGCCACCATGCCCGTGGAGTTGATGCCGCGAATGTGGCTGCCGGTGATGCCGGTATAAACGCGTGTGATTTTGCAATCCGCCATCAACTCGGCTTCTTTCAAGGCCTGTTGAATACTTTGCACCGTGGCATCGATGTTGACCACCACGCCGCGTTTCAAACCGTTACTGGGCGACACACCCAAGCCTGCGAGCTTGAGCTCGCCGCCAGGCAGAACTTCGGCGACCACGACCATGACCTTGGCTGTGCCAATGTCTAAGCCGACCACCAAATCTTTGTACTCTTTTGCCATAACAGCCTCGTTCTTTCTCTTCTATCGCCCAGTTCGCTCACGGGGTGCCAACACATCTTGGGTGCTGACACCGCGCAAACGAAGCGCATAACCGTTTTCGTGCCGCAAGTCTGCTGACTCAATGGCACTGACCTTGCGGCCCAATTTTTGGGTGACTTGCACCAAGGTCTGGCCCATCACTTGCATGCGCGCCATCACCTCTTGCGTGTTACCGCGCCCTAACTCAATCACAGCACCACGCCCCACATGGGCACGCCAGCTGCCGCGGCCTGTGAGCTCTAAGCTGTCCAACGCCAAGGTCATGTTTTTAAACACCGGGGCCAAGGCCAAATACATCGCCAACACCTGCTCCGACTGGCTGTCGGGTCCGCTCAGACGTGGCAGGTTGTCATCATCCAAATCACCCGCATTGGCTTCGAAGACTTCGCCGTAGGTGTTGACCATGCGTGCATCGCTGTCCTCACCCCAAAATGCCACGGGCTGATGCTCTTGCAAGGTCACACGCAAGCGATTGGGAAACTCGCGCTGTACCGTGGCCAGACGCACCCAAGGCACGCTCTCGAAGGTGCTGCGCACGCGACCCAAATCAGTCGTGAAAAAATTACCGGTCAACTTCGATGCCACATTGGCACGCAATGTCACGGCGTTGTTGTGCTCCACCTCGCCCAAGACAGTGATCCCGGTCAAGGCAAACGCAGGCAACCGCACCAACGACCACACACCGGCACACAACACCCCCACGATCACCGACACGAACATGAGCGAAGCCGCCATGTGCATGAGACGAACGTCCAACGGCACGGCCACGGAGGTGTTGACCTCAGGGCGCGGGCGCAGGTGGGTGGTGTAGCGCGAGGTCATGCGTGCGCAGGTCCTTGTGGGTGATCCAACGTGGCACTGGCCAGCAACGTCAAACACAGATCTTCATAGCTGATGCCTGCGGCACGCGCCGACATGGGCACCAACGAGTGGCTGGTCATGCCAGGGGATGTGTTCATTTCCAACAAAAAGGGCTTGCGATCACTGGCGCGCAACATGATGTCAGCGCGTCCCCAACCACGGCAACCCAAAGCACGGTAAGCCGCCACCACCAAACGCTGAATCTCGTGCTCTTCAGCCTCAGGCAAGCCGCTTGGACAGTGGTATTTCACGTCGTCGGTGAAGTACTTGTGGTTGTAGTCGTAAGCGCCATCGGGCGCAGCAATGCGCACCACAGGCAAGGCCCGCGCGCCTGCGCCGTTGCCCAAAATTGGACAGGTCAACTCTTCGCCAGTGATGAATTCTTCGCACAACAAATCAGGGTCGTAGCGCGTCGCCAAAGCCGTGGCCGCTTGAATTTGCGATGCCTCAGTCACTTTGCTCATGCCAATCGACGAACCTTCACGCGGCGGCTTGACAATCAAAGGCAAACCCAATTTCGCGGGAATGGCTTGGATGTTGTCTGCCGTTTGATCTTCTGGTGCGAGCCATACATAGCCCGGTGTCGACAACCCGACAGCCGACCACACGCGCTTGGTCATCACTTTGTCCATGGCCATCGCGGAGGCCATCACACCGGAGCCGGTGTAAGGGATGCCTAACAATTCCAGCGCACCTTGCACCGAACCATCTTCACCATAGCGACCATGCAAGGCGATGAACGCGTGGGTGAAGCCTTCACGCTTGAGTTCGTCCAAGCTGCGCTCAGCCGGATCAAACGCCAGCGCATTGACGCCTTTGGATTGCAGGGCCTTGAGCACGCCCGTGCCCGACATGATCGACACATCGCGCTCGGCTGACATGCCGCCCATCAGCACCGCGACCTTGGCGCTTTGGATGTTGAAAGTGGTGGTGTCGCTCATGACTCAGCTTTTCACAGTAATGTTGCGTTGCTCGACCAGCGCCAGCACTTGGGACGGTACTTGACCAATCGAGCCTGCGCCCATGCACATCACCACATCGCCAGCTTGGGCGTTGTCCGCGATGACTTGGGCCATGTTTTGGATGTCATCCACAAAGACCAAGGCTTCGTGGCCCGCCATACGCATGGCACGCGAGAGGGCGCGGCCATCGGCAGCGGGAATCGGGGTTTCACCAGCAGCGTAAATCTCGGACAGCCACAGCACATCGGCACGGCCCATGACTTGCACGAAATCTTCGAAGCAGTCACGGGTGCGGGTGTAGCGGTGCGGCTGAAATGCCAACACCAGACGGCGGCCTGGAAACGCCCCGCGTGCTGCAGCCAAAGTCGCAGCCACCTCGACGGGGTGGTGACCGTAGTCTTCGATGAGGGTGAACTCGCCACCGGTCTTCGCAGCCACATCGCCGTGACGCTGGAAGCGACGACCCACGCCTTTGAATTCAGCCAAGGCTTTTTGCACCGCTTCGTCTGGCACATTGAGCTCCACCGCAATCGCGATGGCGGCCAAGGCATTGAGCACGTTGTGCTCGCCGGCCAAATTCAACGTGATGTCTAAGTCGGGCAACGTGATGCCATTGCGACGCTGTACTGTGAAGCACATACGGCCATTGTCAGCACGCACGTTCACCGCACGCACTTGCGCTTGGTCATTAAAGCCGTAACTGGTGATGGGACGCGACACCTCCGACAAGATGCTGCGCACGGCCGCATCGTCGGTGCACAAAATGGCAGCACCATAAAACGGCATGCGGTGCAAGAACTCAACAAACGCGGCCTTCAAACGGTTGAAGTCATGGCCATACGTGTCCATGTGATCGGCGTCGATGTTGGTGACCACTGCCATCACGGGCAACAGGTTCAAGAACGAGGCATCCGACTCATCGGCTTCAACCACGATGTAATCGCCTGAGCCCAATTTAGCGTTCGCACCGGCACTGGTCAGCTTGCCACCAATCACAAACGTGGGGTCTAGGCCCGCTTCGGCCAACACGCTGGCGACCAAGCTGGTGGTGGTGGTTTTGCCATGCGTGCCCGCAATGGCCACACCGGTTTTAAGACGCATCAACTCTGCCAACATCACGGCGCGCGGCACCACAGGAATGAGCTTGGCGTGGGCTGCGACCACCTCGGGGTTGCTGGCCTGCACAGCCGTCGACGTGACCACGGCATCCGCACCCACAATATTGGCGGCGTCGTGGCCGACGTACGTCTGAATGCCCAAGCTGTGCAAGCGCTTTAAGGCAGCGCTGTCGGACAAGTCTGAGCCCGAAATGACATAGCCCAAGTTCAGCAACACCTCGGCAATACCGCTCATGCCTGCACCGCCGATACCGACAAAATGGATGTGACGAATGGCGTGTTTCATGCCTTCTCTCCTTTGGCTGCCAAGGCTTCACAGGCAGCGACCACCGCTTGGGCGGCGTCAATTTTTCTCATCGCGTAGGCTTTCTCTGCGCAGGCTTGCAGCGTGCGGCGTGTCATGAATTGCAATCGGTTGGCCAAGTCTTGGGCGTTCAACTCAGCTTGTGGAATCAACCACCCCCCACCCGCTTCCACCAAGAAACGGGCATTGGTGGTTTGGTGGTCGTCCACCGCATGGGGGAACGGCACATAAATCGCTGCCACGCCCACCGCTGCCAACTCGGTGACGGTGCTTGCGCCAGCGCGGGCGATGACGATGTCTGCATCGGCAAAGGCTTGGGCGGTGTCATCAATGAACGGCGTGAGTTCGGCTTGCACGCCAGCTTGCGCATACGCAGCCTGCAGGGCGTCAATTTGTTTGGCGCCACTCTGATGCAACACCGTGGGGCGTTGGGCCACAGGAATCAAGGCCAGCGCTTGTGGCACCAAGGTGTTCAAGGCTTGTGCGCCCAAACTGCCCCCAACCACCAACACGCGCAAGGGGCCACTGCGGTTGGTAAAACGCTCAGCGGGTGTGGCTTGTGTGACGAAACCCTCACGCAAAGGGTTGCCCACCCATTCGGCTTTGGGCATCACGCTGGGGAAGGCGGAGAACACGCGGTTGGCAACTTTGGCCAAGACCTTATTGGCCATGCCTGCCACCGAGTTTTGTTCGTGCAGCACCAAGGGCTTGCCCATCAACACCGCCATCAAACCCGCAGGGAAACTGATGTAGCCGCCCAAACCCACCACCGCATCGGGTTTCACGCGACGCACCACTTGCAAACTTTGCCAAAACGCACGCAACAGCTTGAATGGCAGCAAGGCCAAAGTTTTGAAGCCCTTGCCGCGCACACCGCCAAATTGCACGGTTTCCAAGGCAATGCCTTGCGCAGGCACCAAACGGCTTTCCATGCTGGGGGCCGGTGCGCCCACCCAATGCACGTGCCAACCGCGTGCGCGCATGAGTTCAGCCACGGCCAAGCCTGGGAAGATGTGGCCACCGGTGCCGCCCGCCATGATCAACGCGGTACGTGTGGGCTTAGAGGTGCTCATGGTCATAGCCGCCCTCCATGCATGACCACACGGTTTTCATAGTCCACACGCAGCACCACCGCAATCGCGATGAGGTTGAGCAAAATGGCTGAGCCGCCGTAACTCATCAAAGGCAAGGTCAGGCCTTTGGTCGGCAAAGCACCCAAGTTCACGCCCATGTTGATGAACGATTGAAAGCCCATCCAAATGCCCACGCCTTGCGCCACCAAGCCAGCAAACACGCGGTCCATGGCGATGGCTTGACGACCGATGTACATGATGCGGCGCGTCAACCACATGAACATGCCAATCACCAGCACCACACCCACGAAACCAAATTCTTCGCCAATCACGGCCAACAAAAAGTCGGTGTGCGCTTCGGGCAGCCAATGCAGTTTCTCAACGCTGCCGCCCAAGCCCACACCAAAAATCTCGCCGCGACCGATGGCGATCAACGAGTGCGACAACTGGTAGCCCTTGCCCAACGCATGCTCCATGCTCCAAGGGTCAAGGTACGCAAAAATGCGCTCGCGACGCCAAGGTGACGACGCGATGATCAAACCAAACACCGCGATCAACGCCGTGGCGATCAAGAAGAACATGCGGGCATTGACACCGCCTAAAAACAAAATGCCCATCGCAATCACGGCGATCACCATGAAGGCACCCATGTCAGGCTCAGACAACAGCAACAAGCCCACGATGGACACCGCAGCGCCCATGGGTGTCACGGCGGCAAAGAACTTTTCTTTCACATCCATCTTGCGCACCATGTAATTGGCGGCGTAGAGCAACACGCCCCACTTAGCCAACTCAGAGGGTTGGAAGTTCATGAAACCCAAACCAATCCAACGGCGCGCACCGTTGACCGATTTGCCAATGAACGGCATCAAGACGGCAATCAACAACACGATGGACACCACAAACACCCAAGGCGCCACGCGCTCCCAGGTATTGAGCGGTACTTGAAACGCAAACAAAGCGGCCACAAACGCCACGAACAACGACAGGCCATGACGCACCAAAAAGTGCGTGGGGGTATAGCCCGCGCCCATGCGTGGGTTATCGGGAATGGCGATGGATGCCGAATACACCATCACCAAGCCAAACATCAACAAGGCAAAGGTGACCCAGACCAAAGGCTGATCAAAGCCCTTCACGTGCACCGGCGATGCCGTGGTGTGGGTGAATTCCGTGCCTTGTACGCGCACCGGCAACACATCGATCCCGGCCTCGGGCTGATCGGCGCCCCACAAGCGACTCACGCGTTGTGAAAGGGAACTCAGCACGCGCTGCAACCCATTGGCGTGACGTGTGATCGCTGTCATGCGCCTGCTCCCAATGCGCCATCTAGCCCTTGTCCAGCGTCATCTGCCAAGGCTTGAACGGCACTCACAAACACCTCGGCTCGGTGGGCGTAATTGCGAAACATGTCTAGGCTCGCGCAGGCTGGCGACAGCAACACGGCATCACGCGCTTGGGCCATGCGGCTGGCTTGCACCACCGCATCGGGCAATGTCTCAGCATCCACCAGCGGAACGCCGCAGTCTTGCAACACCTCGCGCAAGGCAGGTGCATCGCGGCCAATCAGCACCACACCGCGTGCGTAGTGTCGGATGGGTGTTTGCAAAGGCGAGAAGTCTTGCCCTTTGCCATCGCCACCTAAGATCACCACCAAACGGCGATCCATGCCCAGACCTTGCAAGGCCGCGACCGTGGCGCCGACGTTCGTGCCTTTGCTGTCGTCAAAGTACTCGACGTCATTCAGGACTGCAACCGACTCCACACGGTGTGGCTCGCCACGATACTCGCGCAACCCAAACAACATGGGCGCCAAACTGGCTTGGGTGCTGCCCGCCAAGGCCAACGCCGCCAACGCATTGAGTGCGTTGTGACGACCACGAATGCGCAAGGCATCGGCGGGCATCAAACGTTGAATGTGAATTTCTTCTGCGTCGTCTTTGCGGCGACGACGTGTTTCATCGGCCTCCATCGCACGCACCAACCACGTCATGCCATTGATGGTTTCAATGCCGTAGTCACCAGGGCGCTGGGGCAAGTCACCACCAAAGGTGACATGGGCACGCACTTGGGGCTTTTGCAGCTTCACACGTACCGGTTCGGGCAACATGTTCATCACGCCCAAATCTTCTCGGTTGAGGACCAACAAACCGTGCTGGCCAAAAATGCGGGCTTTGGCTGCGGCATAGGCGCGCATGTCGCCATGCCAATCCAAATGGTCTTGCGTGAGGTTGAGCACGGCGCCTGCCGTGGGCTCAAAGTTGGTCACACCGTCCAACTGGAAGCTAGACAACTCCAACACCCAGACTTGCGGCAAGTAAGGATGATCCACCGGCGGTGGGGGGGGTGGAACGAGCTGCGGCAGATCGACCTCAAAGGGGGTGTCAGCCGTGGCCTCTTCTGTACTGGGCTGCACAGCGTCGCGTTCGCCAACGGCGACTTCGCTGTCGGTCGCTTCTGCGTTAGCGTCTGTGACGTTGGTATTTTCTGCAGCATGAGCACTGGCAACAGCCGCCTCCTCGGAGAACACCGTCTGCTGCGGCAATTCCATGCTCAGTTGCGCGTGATCGGCAGCCGCCAATGCAGCGTCAACGCTGGCTTGAAGTTTGGCTTCAGCCAACGCACTGGCCGCTTGCGCAGCGGCCAGCGCTTCTTGCGCCTTGGCTTCTTCGGCTTGTGCTGCGTCGAGTTCGTCTTGCTCGGCCTTGGCTTTTTCAGCAGCCTCGGCCTCTTGGACAGCAGCCACGTCCAACGCTTGCGTCAATGTATCGAGCAAGGTGGGGCCAATGTTGCCCGCGATGGCCACGCGCAAACCGGCACGCTCCAACAGCTGAGCGGTCAACGAGGTGACGGTGGTTTTACCGTTGGTGCCCGTGATGGCCAGCACTTTGGGGTGATAGGCTGCACTGCTCTGTAAATCGCTCAGGGCTTGGGCGAACAACGTCAGTTCTGTACCGACCCACAAACCAGCGGCTTGTGCCGCTTGCCACACAGAGGCCACCGACTCAGGGCTCAAACCAGGGCTCTTGAACACGGCGCGAATGCCATGCGCTTCTTCTGCACCGCCCAACAGCGACGCATCAAACGCGCCATGCACGAACGTGACTTGCGGCAACTCTTGGCGCAAAACCGCCAGATGGGGGGGCTCAGCACGCGTGTCGACCACTTGCACTTGCGCCCCACAACGCACGCACCAACGCGCCATCGCCAGGCCGGAATCACCCAAGCCCAGAATCAGCACCGATTGGTTGAGGAGTTGCTGCATTGTCTTATCTCAGCTTCAAGGTCGACAAACCCACCAAGCACAGCAGCATGGTGATGATCCAAAAACGCACGGTGACTTGGGTTTCTTTCCAGCCACTTTTCTCGAAGTGGTGGTGCAAAGGTGCCATTTTCAAAATGCGACGGCCTTCACCAAATTTCTTCTTGGTGTATTTGAAGTACGTGACTTGCACCATGACCGACAGCGCTTCGACCACAAAGATGCCGCCCATGATGGCCAGCACAATTTCTTGACGCACGATCACGGCCACCGTACCCAAGGCACCACCGAGCGCCAATGCACCCACATCACCCATGAAGACTTGTGCGGGGTGGGTGTTGAACCACAAAAAGGCCAAGCCTGCACCGGCCATCGCCGCGCAAAACACCATCAACTCGCCAGAGCCGGGAATGTAGGGGAACAACAAATATTTGGAGTAGACCGAACTGCCCGTGACGTAGGCAAACACGCCCAAAGCTGACCCAACCATCACCACGGGCATGATGGCCAAGCCATCCAAACCATCGGTCAAGTTGACGGCATTGCTAGAACCCACGATGACCAAGTAGGTCATGATGACAAAACCAAACACGCCCAACGGGTAGCTGACTTCTTTGATGAAGGGCAAGAGCAAACCCGCTTTAGGCGGCAAGTTCACATCAAAACCCGACTTCACCCAAGAGTAGAACAACTCCAACACGCGCAAGTTGCTGCTCTCGGAGATGCTGAACACCAGATACAAGGCCGCGAGCAAACCAATGGCCGATTGCCACAGGTACTTTTCACGCGAGGGCATGCCCTCTGGGTCTTTGTTGACCACTTTGCGCCAATCATCCGCCCAACCGACGGCGCCAAAGCCGAACGTGACGATCATCACGATCCACACAAAACGGTTGGACAAATCAGCCCACAACAAGGTGGACACCGCGATGCCAATCAAAATCAACACCCCACCCATGGTCGGGGTACCGCTCTTGGCCAAATGCGTTTGCATGGCGTATTCGCGGATCGGCTGGCCGATCTTCAGTGCCGCCAAACGACGGATCACGGCGGGACCGGCCATCAATCCAATCAACAGTGCTGTCAACGCGGCCATCACCGCACGGAAAGTGAGGTATTGGAAAACGCGGAAATACCCGAAATCGGGCGACAGAGTTTGCAGCCATTGGGCCAACATCAGCAGCATGGCGTGTGTTCCTTTTTGGGGTCTTGTGCAGCAGTGATGGCATCCACCACCCGCTCCATCTTCATGAATCGTGAACCTTTGACCAACACGCTGCCCACGCGAGGCAACAACATCAGCACCTTGGCATTGAGGCTGTCGATGTCGGCAAAGTGTTGGGCGCGTGGGCCAGACGCTTGTGCGCTGTGCGCGGCCAAGTCGCCCAAGCACAGGACGTGCTCGATACCGCTATGCAGGGCATGCACGCCAACTTCTTGGTGAAACTCGGGACCTTGATCGCCCACTTCGCCCATGTCGCCCAACACCAACAGACGGGGTTGTGGCAACTCGGCCAACACGTCAATCGCAGCGCGGACCGAGTCTGGGTTGGCGTTGTAGGTGTCGTCGACCACGGTGATGGCATGGCCTTGACATTGAATATCAAACGCACGCGAACGGCCTTTGACGGGTTCGAAGCGGGTCAAACCTTGCGCCACTTTGGCCAGCGGGACACCCGCAGCCAAAGCACAGGCTGCCGCCGCCAAGGCATTGCCCACGTTGTGACGACCGGCAATGTGAAGTTGAATGGCCAACTCGCCAGCAGGCGTCTGAGCACGGACCATCCAATGGTCTTGGTGCCAGTCGGCTTGCAACAACTGGACCTCAGCCGGTGCCTCACCTGCTGCCAGCACTTGGTTTGAAAAGCGCAGGCAACGGCGCTGACCCGCCAAGGTTTGCCACAAGTCGGAATACGTGTCGTTGGCAGGAAAAACCGCCACACCATCTGCAGACAAGGCTTTGAGCACTTCACCGTTTTCTTGGGCCACCGCCTCGACCGTGGCCATGAACTCTTGGTGCTCGCGTTGGGCGTTGTTCACCAATGCCACCGTGGCTTGGGTCATCGCGGCTAAGCCAGCGATTTCTCCGGGGTGGTTCATACCCAACTCCACCACCGCAAGGCGATGATGGGCGCGCAAACGCAGCAAGGTTTGGGGCACGCCAATGTCGTTGTTCAAGTTGCCCTGTGTGGCCAACGCGGCGTCACCCACGTCAGCACGCAAGATGCTAGCGATCATTTGGGTGACGGTGGTTTTGCCATTGCTGCCTGTCACGGCAATCACGGGCAAAGCAAACTGAGCGCGCCAGCCTGCAGCCAACTGCCCCAAGGCCACACGCGTATCGGGCACTTCAATGCCCACCAGCTGGGCCGCCGCTAAACCGTGGTGCGCCAGCGCAGCACTGGCGCCTTGAGCTGCGGCATCGGCCAAGAAATCGTTGGCATCAAAGCGCTCGCCTTTGAGGGCCACGAACAAGTCGCCATGCTGCAAAGTACGGGTGTCGGTGTGCACGCGATGGACCACGTGCTGCGCATCACCCACCAACTGGGCGTCGGTCAGCCAAGCTTGAATCTGCTGCAAACGGAGGTTCATGTCAGACATGGACACTCCTTTGCGCCAAAGCGGCTTGGGCATGGGCCACATCGCTGAACGGGTATTTGACACCCATCACTTCTTGGTAATCTTCATGACCTTTGCCTGCAATCAACACCACATCTTGGGGCTTGGCGCTGGCCACAGCCTGTGCAATGGCTTGGGCACGGTCAACGATGACGGTGGCACGTTCAGCGTGCTGCAAACCGATCAACATGCTGTTCAAAATCGTTTGTGGGTTTTCGCTACGGGGGTTGTCGCTGGTCAGCACCACATGCTGCGCGAATTGCTCAGCCGCCGCCGCCATGGAAGGACGCTTGGCCGCATCGCGGTCGCCACCGCAACCCAACACACAGGTGACTTCGCCACCGCGCGATTGCGCCAGTGGCAACAAGGCGTTGACGGCTTGTGCCACAGCGTCTGGGGTATGGGCGTAATCAACAATCACCAAGGGCGCGCCGTCCGCCGTTAAGGCTTGCATGCGGCCTGGCACGGCGGGCAAATCGGCACATGCCCGAACGGCATCGGCCAAGCTGTGGCCCATGGCCCGCAAGCAAGCCAACACACCGAGCACGTTGCTGATGTTGTAGAGCCCGACCAAGCGGGTGTCGAGATGGAGCGAGTAAGCCCCCTCCACCACATCAAAACTCAGCCCCAAGTGTCCGTGTGTGATATTGCAGGCTTGCACATGTTGTGCGGGTAACGCAGACAGACGCTGAGCGATGGACGCATCACACGACACCGTCCACACGCTGTGTTGGCCAGCAGTTCTCAGTTGCGCAGCCAAGATCGCGCCTTGAGCGTCGTCTACATTGACGACGGCCGCTTGCAAACCTGCCCAATTAAACAACGCAGATTTGGCCTGCCAGTAACTGGCCATGTCGCCGTGGTAGTCCAAATGATCTTGTGTGAAATTGGTGAACATCGCCACGCGCACTTGCGTGCCGTCCAACCGGTGCTCGGCAAGGCCAATCGATGAGGCCTCGATGGCACAGGCATCGACACCTGCCGTCACCATGTCGCGCAAGCGGGCTTGCAGCAACACGGGATCGGGCGTGGTCATGCCGGTGTATTCGAGGGCTTGGACTTCACCCACACCCAAAGTGCCCACCATGGCGCAACGCTGCCCCACTTGGCTCATGGCATGCGCCAGCCACCATGCAGTGGAGGTTTTGCCATTGGTGCCTGTGATGGCCACCACGTCGAGCGCTTGGCTGGGCTGCTCGTAATAAGCCGCCGCAATGGGACCACTGGCCGCCTTCAAACCGTCGTAGGCCGCAATCGCGCTGTCAGTCGATGTGGGCCAATCAAACTGATCGGCGCCTTGGTATTCGACCAAACACGCACTTGCGCCTTGCTGCAAAGCTTGGGCCACATAGGCGCGACCATCGGTCACACCGCCGGGCCAAGCCACAAAACCATCACCCGATTGCACACGGCGGCTGTCGGTGTGCAACACACCGCGCACGCGCGCATGCAACCATTGCGCGGCTTCTTGATGGGTGTGAAGTCGCTTCATCAGAAGGACTCCTTTTCCACTTGCGTGAACACTTGAGGCTTCACGGCCATATCTGGCTGCACGCCCATCAAACGCAGCGTTTGCTGCACGGTTTGGCTAAACACAGGTGCGGCCACATCGCCACCAAAATACAAGCCATTGGTCGGCTCATCGACCATCACGGCCACCACGATGCGTGGGTTTTCAATGGGGGCAATGCCCACGAAAAAGCCGCGGTATTTTTTACCCGCGTAACCCTTGCCTTCGACCTTATGAGCGGTGCCGGTTTTGCCACCGACGGAGTAGCCCATGGTCTGTGCCTTGACCGCGGTGCCACCTGGACCTGTCACCATGTGCAGCATATTGAGAATGGCTGCGGCGTTTTTGCTCGACAACACGCGCGCACCCGCCGCAGGTTGCTGAATCTTGACCAAGCTGACGGGCAACAACTCGCCATCGTGTGCAAACACGGTGTAAGCCTGCGCGAGTTGAAACAAACTGGCCGACAAACCGTAGCCGTAGCTCATGGTGGCTTGCTCAATCGGACGCCATGTTTTGTAAGCGCGAACCTTGCCAGACACCGCTCCCGGAAATGGCACTTGGGGCTTTTGCCCCAATCCCATTTGCGTGAAGATCTCCCACATGTCGTGGGGCTGCATTTGCATGGCAATCTTGACTGTGCCGACGTTGCTGGATTTTTGAATCACCTCATTCACACTGAGCATGCCATGTGGATGCGAATCGGTGATGGTGGCCGTGCCCATTTGCAAACGGCCCGGTGCAGTTTGGATCATGGTCTCTGGCTTCACAACGCCTTTTTCCAAGGCCAAGCCAATCACCAAGGGCTTCATGGTCGAGCCCGGTTCAAACGTATCTGTCAGTGCGCGGTTGCGCAACTGAGCGCCACTTAAGTTGCCACGCTTGCCCGGTGCGTAGCTGGGGTAATTGGTGAGCGCCAAGATCTCGCCGGTTTGCACATCCAAAACGACAACGCTGCCAGCGGCAGCTTTGTTTGCAATCACGGTTTCTTTGATCTTTTCGTACGCAAAGTACTGAACTTTGCTGTCGATGCTGAGCTGCAAATCTCTCCCGTCGACCGGCGGCACCATCTCGCCCACGTCTTCAACCACACGGCCTAAGCGGTCTTTGATCACACGGCGCGATCCTGCTTTGCCACCTAAATCTTTGTTGAAGGTCAGCTCCACACCTTCTTGACCCAAGTTTTCGACGTTGGTGAAACCCACCACATGGGCCACTGACTCACCCTCGGGATAAATGCGCTTGTACTCTTTACGCAGGTAAACGCCCTTGATGTTCAGCGCTTCAATTTCTTTGGCCACGGACTCGTCGACTTGACGCTTGATCCAAACAAAAATTTTGTCTTCGTCTTTAAGCTTTTTATCCAGCTCGGCAGAACTCATGTCCAAGAGCTTCGCCAAAGACTTGAGTTTGACCGGATCGCGCTCGATGTCTTCGGGGTTGGCCCAGATACTGGGCACCGGCACGCTAGAAGCCAAGATGTGCCCGTTGCGGTCCAAAATGCGACCGCGGTTGGCGGGCAACTCCAAATTGCGCACAAAGCGAACGGTGCCTTGGCGCTTGAAAAATGCGTTGTCAATGACCTGCACATAGGCCGCACGCGCCACCAAACCCAAGAAGCCCAACGCAATACACGCCACGATGAATTGGCTACGCCAAATGGGCGTTTTGCTAGCCAGTAAGGGGCTAGAGCTGTATTGAACGCTGCGACTGCTCTTGATCATGGCTTCACCTGAGCGGAGGCAGCACTGCTGGGCAAGGCCGCGTATTGCGTGATGGCGGGTGTGATCGTGCGCATGCGCAATTGCTCACGCGCGAGCTTTTCAACGCGCAGCGGCGTCGCTTGTGCGCGACGCTCCACATCCAAGCGGTCGTTCTCAATTTCCAAACGACGGGCTTCGCTGGTGGCACGGTCAATCTCGGTGGTCAACGAGCGCGACTCATACTGCGTGCGCACCAAATAAAAGGCACTGGCCATGACGGCCAAAAACAACACCAAGCTCACGCGGCTCATGACTGAGCCCCCGGCTCGCCGCCCAAACGCTCGGCCACGCGCATGATGGCACTGCCCGAACGTGGGTTGCCTTTGAGCTCTTCAGCACTGGGCTTGATACGGTCCACCGGCTTGAACGCCATCACCTTGGGCACTGCAAACGGCGCACGACGGTCGTACACCTCTTTCGAATGCTTCACAATGAATTGCTTGACGATGCGGTCTTCCAACGAATGAAAACTGATGACGGCCAAACGCCCCTTGGGACGCAAGACCTTCAAGGCACCTTCTAGCGCTTGTTGCAACTCCTCAAGCTCGGCATTGATGAAAATCCGAAAAGCCTGAAATGTGCGCGTTGCAGGGTTCTTACCCGACTCGCGGGTTTTGACCGTGTCAGCCACGAGTTGGGCCAATTCAGAGGTGCTTGTAGGCAAGCGCCCTTCTTGTCGGCGAGCATCAATCGCCTTTGCAATCTGTAAAGCAAACCGTTCTTCGCCATATTCACGTATCACCTCCGCAATGTGTTGGAGCTCTGCCTCAGCCAGCCACTCGGCCACGCTTTGGCCACGCGTGGTGTCCATGCGCATGTCCAAGGGACCTTCAAATCGAAATGAGAAACCGCGCGCGGGGTTGTCAATTTGGGGTGAGCTCACCCCCAAATCCATCAAAATGCCGTCCACGCTGCCCGCCGGCAGCTCCCCCAAATCGGTGAAGCCTTGATGGCGAATTGAAAAACGTGGGTCTTGAATTTGGGCTGCGGCCGCAATCGCGTCAGGGTCTTTGTCAAACGCGATCAATCGCCCCTTGGACGACAACTTCGACAAAATCAGACGAGAGTGCCCACCACGACCAAAAGTCGCGTCTACGTAGGTTCCGTCCGGCTGAATGTCGAGCGCATCGACCGCTTCGTGCAGTAGGACGGTGGTGTGCTGCCAGGGCTGTTCCACCGTTATCCTTTAAAAAGAGAAGTCCTTGAACACATCAGGCATCTCCCCCTGCATGGCTTGGGCTTCTTGCGCCTCGTAGGTCGCCTTATCCCAAAGTTCAAAGTGATTGCCCATTCCCAACAACATGGTGTCTTTGCTGATACCCGCTGCGGTGCGCAACTCTGGGGAGATCAACACGCGACCGGTGCCGTCCATGTCTGCATCCATGGCGTTACCCAAAAAAATACGCTTCCACCATTGAGCGCTCATGGGCAGCTCGGCAATGCGCTCGCGGAATTTCTCCCACTCAGGGCGGGGAAAAACCATCAAACAGCCGTGAGGATGGCGCGTGATCGTGAGTTGCCCAGCCGCAGTTGCGCTCAAGACGTCGCGATGCCGCGTTGGCACCGACAGACGACCTTTGGCGTCAAGACTCAGCGATGAAGCACCCTGAAACACGAAAGCGACCTTTTTCCTTGGCTACACACATAACGCTTTTAAGCAGCAAATGCCAAAACGCACTTTTCACCACTTATTTGCACTTATTTGCACTGTAGCAGGAAAAATCGATAAGGCCAGCAGTATTTGGATTTTTTTCAATGAAATCAAGGACTTACGACGATTTTAAGATTTACCTACGCAGCTAAAAATCTATATAAATGAAGCACTTAGAAAGGTCTGTAAAAGTGGGTTATCAAGACCTCAGAGGTGCAAAAAAAAAGCAGGCCAACGGGCCTGCTGATTAAAAAATCGTCAAAACTGATAAATCCTCAATCCCCAAACATCCGTTGTTTGATCTCGCGGCGCTCTTGCGCTTCCAAAGACAAGGTCGCCGTGGGACGTGCCAACAAACGACCAACGCCAATGGCTTCGCCTGTTTCGTCACAGTAGCCGTAGTCGCCGCTGTCAATGCGGTGGATCGATTGCTCGATTTTCTTCAACAATTTGCGTTCGCGATCGCGTGTGCGCAACTCTAAAGCGTGCTCTTCTTCGATGGTCGCGCGGTCAGCTGGATCAGGCACCACCACGGTGTCTTCGCGTAAATGCTCGGTGGTCTCACTGGCATTGCTCAACACTTCATTTTTGAGCGTGACCAGCTTGAGTCGGAAAAACGCCATTTGCGTGTCATTCATGTACTCGCTGTCTGGCATGGCAATGATTTCAGCATCTGTGAGCTGTTCAGCCGTTTTGGTTTTCCAGTTGTTGGCGAGTTTGGCGTCTTTGGTAGGTATCACAGGAACAATAGTTGGGGCAAAAGGAGCCGAGATCGGCATGAAGCTAGATTTGGCGGCGTTCGACGCCACCACTTGAGCTGGCGGGGGAGGAACCAGAGCCGCCATCTTGGCCGCTCTGGAGTTTTTCTTGTGCACCACGGGGGTGTAACCAGGGATGATGGGCACCACATGCACGATGGGTGCCGCAACAGCCTTGGCTTTGACTTTAGGCTCTTTGGCGGGTTTAGGCGCCTTGGCTGCTTTAGGTGGTTTGACCGGTTTCTCTGGCTTGGCGACGACGGCTTTGGGCGCCGCTGATTTCTCAGCCTTCGCAGCCTTGACGGGCGCGGCTTTCGCTGCCGACTTTTTCTCGAGCGCTGGTTTAGCCGCCTTCGCTGTTGCTTTCACCGCAGGTGCCTTCTCCGCTTTTTTAGCGACCGGCTTGGCGGCTGATTTCACGGGGGCTTTGGCAGGTGTTTTGACAACCGGTTTAGCCGCGGCCTTGGTTGCCACTTTCGCAGCAGGTTTAGCCACCACCTTGGCAGACACTTTAGGTGCAGTTTTAGCCGAAGTTTTTGCAGCCGGCTTAGCGACCGCTTTAGCCACAGGCTTGGCGGCCACTTTCTTCGCCACAGGCGTTGCTTTAGCCGCCACTTTCTTTGCCACCGGTTTAGCCGCCGCTTTGACAGGCGCTGCCTTTTTGACCACTGCTGTGGGTTTTGCGGCCGTTTTGGTGGATTTGGCTGTTTGAGCAGCTTTCACCACTTTCGCAGGCGCGGGCTTTGCGACAGGTTTTTTCACTACTTTTTTCGCAACCGCTTTGGGCGATGCACCGGTTTTAACTGCTTTTTTAGCAATTTCAGGCTTCTTAGAAGCGGATTTTCGGGCTTTAGCGTTCACAGAGGGTCTCCTCGCAGGCCTTTACCGCACGGGTGTGTGCGAGGGTTGGAACCCTGTGACGCGTCCAAAAAGGCGGTCGCGTCACAGCTTGGGTCTGGCGCGCGGGATTGTAGCCACAAACTCATACACCATTTTTCAAGACTTTGAGCGTTGATTCATTTATCAAACTAAAGACTGCTCTAAGCCTTGCACCAAGATATCTTTCGGTAAGTCAATGCCGATGAACACCATTTTGCTGAGGCGCTCTTCGCCTTCGGCCCACTCAGGTCCCAAATCGCTGCCCATCAACTGGTGCACGCCTTGGAAAATCACCTTGCGCTCCGTGCCCTTCATATTGAGCACGCCTTTGTAGCGCAGCATCTTGGGGCCGTAGATGTTGACGATGGCGCCCAAGAAATCTTCCAACTTGGCGGGGTCGAATTGGCGCTTGGACTTGAAAACGAAGCTTTTGACGTCGTCGTCATGGTGATGGTGGTGGCCGGGACCATGGTCATGATCGTGCGCGTGTGAGGGATGGTCGCAGTGCTCACCATGTTCGTGGTCATGGTGGGCGTGGTCATGCTTGTGCGAGGGGTGATCACAATGCTCGCCGTCATGGTGGTGATGGTCGTCGTCCGACAAGAAATCGGGGTCGATGTCGAGCTTGGCGTTCAAGTTGAAACCACGCAAGTCAAACACCTCGGCCAAGGACACCTCGCCAAAATGCACCACTTTTTGGGGCGCGCGCGGGTTCATGTGCTTCAGACGGTGCTGCAAAGCATCCAACTCTGTAGGCGACACCAGATCAGCCTTGCTGATGAAGATTTGATCGGCAAAGCCCACTTGGCGACGCGCCTCTTGGCGATCGTTGAGTTGCTGAGCCGCGTGCTTGGCGTCGACCAAGGTCAAGATGGAGTCCAGCAAAAAGCTTTCGGCAATCTCGTCGTCCATGAAAAAGGTCTGCGCCACAGGGCCTGGGTCGGCCAAACCGGTGGTCTCGATGACCACGCGGTCAAAGTTGAGCAAGCCTTTGCGCTTTTTAGCCGCCAGCAATTGCAAGGTGGTGCGCAAGTCTTCGCGAATGGTGCAGCACACGCAGCCGTTGTTCATCTGAATGATTTGCTCGTTGGTGTCCGACACCAAGATCTCGTTGTCGATGTTTTCTTCGCCAAACTCGTTTTCAATGACGGCAATCTTTTGGCCGTGGGCCTCGGTCAGCACGCGCTTGAGCAAGGTGGTTTTGCCCGAGCCCAAAAAGCCGGTCAGGATGGTGGCGGGGATCAACATAAAAGAACCTTCTAAAAATCAGACTGAATCGTTGGATATGGGGGCGGCAACGGCTTTTTCAACCAACTCCGCCGCCTTGACGACCACCAAACCCTTCAGGTATTCACCCTCGGGAAAAGTCAAGGTCATCGGATGGTCGGGGGCGCCTTGCATGCGCTCGCTGATGTAGCCATCGCAAGGCGCATCTATGCCCGCCGAGGCCACGATTTTGTGGAACAAATCAGCACTGATGCCACCTGAACAGCTGTAGGTGAACAGCACGCCACCCGGCGCCAGAATTTTGAACGCCAAGCGGTTGATGTCTTTGTAAGCCCGTGCGGCACGGTCGGCATGCGCGGCGGAGGGGGCAAACTTTGGCGGATCCAGCACGATGGCATCAAACATTTGGCCTTGCTTGTAAAACTCGCGCAACGACGCATTCACATCGGCATCCATCATGGTGGTACGTGCGGCGTCAAAGCCGTTCAACGCGACGTTGGCTTTGGCCAACTCAATCGCCGGTCCCGACGAGTCGATGGAGGTCACATGCGCCGCACCGCCCGCCAGCGCCGCCACGGTGAAGCCACCGGTGTAACAGTAGCAATTGAGCACGCGCTGAAACTGCAAGCGCTTGGCGTAGTCGGCAAACTTCTTGCGGCTGTCGCGTTGGTCCAAGTAAAACCCGGTTTTATGGCCTTCCGCCACATCCAGCGACAACTGCCAATCGTGTTCACGCAGCACCACCGCTGTGGCGCCCTCACCCCGCAGCCAGCCTGTCACTTCGGGCAAGCCTTCGAGCTTGCGCACGTTCGAGTCGGAGCGCTCGTACAGTTGGGTCAAGCCCGTTTGCGCCAGCAGTTCGTCGGCAATCACCGCCTTCCAACGCTCGGTGCCGCACGACAGAAACGAAGCCACCAAGATGTCGTCGTAACGATCAACGATCAGGCCCGGCAAGCCATCGGACTCGCCATGAATCAGTCGTACGCCATTGCTTTGAATGTCAAAACGGCTGCGCGCCGCGATGGCGCGGGCGATGGAGGCTTTGAAGAACGAGGCGTCGATACGCTGGCTTTCGTCAAAACTCCAAATGCGCGCGCGGATTTTGGAGGCGGGGCTGAAAGACGCCCAGCCTAGGAATTTGCCGTCATGCGCCTCAACGCGAACGGTCTCGCCCGCATCGCCGCTGCCTTTGGCAATGGCGCTGTCAAAAATCCACGGGTGGCGGCGCAGCGCGGAGCGCTCCTTGCCTTCTCTGAGTTTGATCGATTTCATTGCGCGTATTGTCGTTACTTCTTGCGCGCCCTAGGATGCGCCGCGTCATACGCTTGCGCCAGATGCTGAAAGTCCAGCCGCGTGTACACCTGCGTGGTGGTGATGTTCGCGTGGCCTAACAACTCTTGCACCGCCCGCAAATCGCTGCTGGACTGCAACACATGGCTCGCAAACGAGTGCCGCAGCATGTGCGGATGCACGGGGGTCGACAAGCCTGCTTGCAAGCTGCGCTGACGCAAGCGCTGCCAAATCGCCTGAGCCGTCAAGCGTGTGCCGCGCTGACCAATGAACAAAGCCCTTTGATCGGACGCAACAGGCGTCACGCCCTGCCCGCGCATGGCGATCCACGTCTGCAAAGCCGCTAACGCCTTGCTGCCCACAGGCACGCTGCGTCGTTTGCTGCCTTTGCCCAACACATGGGCATCGCCGCTTTCTAAGTCAATCCACCCTTTCGCCGTGGCGCTGGCTTGCACATCCAAACCCACCAATTCGCCGACACGCAAACCGCAGCCGTAGAGCAACTCCACCATCGCCGCATCGCGACCGTTGAGCCACGGGTCGCTCTCCTCGGTGGAGGGGATGAATTCGGCCAATTGCACTGCGTCATCCACGCTCAAAGCTTTGGGCAAGGGTTTGGGCGATTTGGGGGCGCGAATGTCTTGCACGGGGTTGGCGCTGATCAAGCCTTCGCGGCCCATCCACACGTAAAAACCACGCCAGCCCGATAAGATCAAGGCAATGCCGCGCCCGCTGCGCCCCCCAGCATGCATCTGCGACACCCAGCGGCGGATGTGCGTGCTCTGCACCGCATCAAGCGCCACAGCCGATTGCTCGGCATAGCTGCTGAGTTTTTGCAAATCGAGGGTGTACAGCGCCAGCGTGCGCTCAGCCAGTCGCTTTTCAAAGCGCACATGGTCGAGGTAGCGGGCCACCCAATCCATCACAGGGCTCAGCGCAGCGAGGTCAAAGCCGCGCTGGCCAAGTCGCCCAAACGCTCGATGAAATCGGTACCCATGCCCGCAAAGTAACGCTCGGGGTCGGGCGCGGCCAACACCAACAAGCCCACCACGGGTTGCTCAACAGCGGTGCGCGGGGTGTCTTGCTCGCGGGTGGCACGCAATGCAATCAAGGCCACCGATTGGGCGGCACTGGGCTCGACCAGCCAAGTCACGGCTTCAAAAGCTTGGTTGGGGCCGACATAAGGCGTGGTCAACGCGGCCGCAAACGCTTTGGCGCTGTCGGTCACGCCAGCGGCAAAGGCCTCCATTTGAAATGGCTCGGCCACATCCCACAACTTGATGGCCACTTGTGGGACAGCAAATTCGTTTTGAATGCCCTCGGCCACGGCGCGCGGCAGGTCGCCGGCATGGGGGTTCATCAACAGCGATTTGATCCAACGCTGCAGGTGCGCCATCAGCACCTCGTTTTCGGTGCCGTGACGCATCATGTCCATCATGCGCATCTCCAACCCTTTGATTTTTTCGCGCAGCATTTCGGCTTGGCGCTCTTGCAAGCTCACCGCGCGTTGGCCATGGGGGCTGGTCAGTTTGACGGTGGCCAACAACTCGGCGTGGCGGTCAAAGAAATCAGGCGTGTTCACCAAGAAATTGGCGATGTCGTCTTCGGTGATGGGGTTCATGGAGGCGTGGGTCATAAGGTGTCTGGAAGGGTAATTTCGCCGCGAAAAACGGTGGTGGCCGGGCCTGTCATGCGCACCGAAGTGTCGCCACCCAGCCATTCGATGGTGAGCTGGCCGCCGTGGGTCTGCACCGTGACGCGCGGGTCCAACAAGCCCCAGCGAATGCCTGTGACAACCGCTGCGCAAGCGCCCGTGCCGCAGGCCAAGGTTTCGCCTGCCCCGCGCTCAAACACGCGCAAGCGCACCGCGCCACGGTGGAGCACTTGCATGAAGCCTGCATTCACGCGCTTGGGGAAAGCGGCATGGTGCTCGATCAACGGCCCTTGCGTCAGCACGGGTGCAGTGTCCACATCGGCCACCACTTGCACGGTATGAGGGTTGCCCATCGAGACCACGCCCACGCGGGGGCTGTCGCCGTTGCTAAGCGGCAATTGCCACGCCAACACGTCGTCAGATGGCGCGGCAGAGGCCGGTGCGTCCACGGCTTGGGCGTGCTCAGGGGCAAAGGGCACTTGGGGCAAGTCGAACACAGGGGCGCCCATGTCGACGGTCACTTGGCCGTCTGGCATTTCTTGCAGCGTGATCACGCCGCCGTGCACTTTGACGCGCACTGTGGTTTTGTCGGTCAAGCCTTGCTCGCGCACAAAGCGCACAAAGCAGCGCGAGCCATTGCCGCACTGCTCGACTTCGCCGCCATCGGCGTTGTGAATGACGTATTCAAAGTCCACATCGGGCTGCGGCGCGGGACGCACGGTCAAAATTTGATCGGCACCGATGCCAAAGTGGCGGTCGGCCAAGAAACGGTAATGGGCAGGGGTGAGGTTCAGGCGTTCACGGGTCTCGTCCAAGACCACGAAATCGTTGCCTGCGCCTTGCATTTTGGTGAAGCTAATTCGCATCTGCTGATTATCGGACACCGCATGTCACGCAATGGTCAAGATTTACACGTTTGTGCGTCTATGCTCGCGCCCATCTTTCAACTTCACCACACAAGGCCAACTCATGCGCATTCCCGCTTGGACCCCCGAACAAAAACCACAACCCCAAGACTTGACCGACGCCATTTTGGCGCGACGCGGCGGCGAATTCATCAACCTCGACCGCGCCTTGCTGTGGAGCGAGCCCGTGGCACGCGGTTGGAATGTGTATTTGAAAAACGTGCGCACGGGCCTGCCCACCAGCCGCAAGCTGTGTGAACTCGGCATTTGCACGGTGGCCTTGTTGACCGGTGCTGAGTATGAGTACCACCACCACGCACCCGATTTTTTAACCGCAGGCGGCACCCAAGCCGAACTCGACGCGCTGAACCGTGCGGTGAAAGGCGACGCACGCCAACCCAACACCGACGCCGCTTTGGGTGAGGTGGAGCGCTTGGTGGTGCAATACGCCGCGCAAATGACCCGCGACGTGACGGTGCAAGACGCCGTGTTTGACGCGTTGAAGGCCCGCTTCAGCACCACCGAGCTGGTGGAGTTGACCACCGCCATCGCCACCTACAACATGGTGGCGCGCTTGTTGGTGGCCTTGCAAATCACCCCTGAGGGTGAGCCGCACCGTTGATGTGACACAGTGCGGGTGAAAGCCCGCTCAGTCGACTTTGATGTTGTTGTCTTTCACCACTTTGGCCCAAACGTCCATTTGCTTCTCAATGAATGCACTGGCTTGGGCCGAGCTGCCGCCCGTCACGTCAATGCCTTGAGCGTCCAGCTTCTTGGCAACTTCTGGGTTTTTCAACACTTTGTTGAGCTCTTCGTTCATGCGCTTGACGATCTCTGGTGGCACTTTGGACGAGGCCAACACCGCCCACCAAGCAGGCGCTTCAAAACCGGGGTAGCCGTTTTCAGCCACTGTGGGCACATTGGGCAGGTCAGGTGAACGCTTGCTGGACGTCACGGCCAACGGACGCATGCGACCGCTGTCGATGTGCGGCTTGGTCACAAACACAGAACCGATAGAAAGCGGCACATGGCCGGCCACCGCGTCGCTCATCAAGGGGCCACCGCCTTTGTAGGGCACATGCGTCCATTCAGCGCCAGAGTTTCTGCCCAACAGCGCCATGGCCAAGTGGCCCAAGCTGCCGTTGCCAATCGTGCCAAAACTCACGTTCTTCTTGGCCTTCGCCGCCGCCATCACGTCGGCAAATGTTTTGTATTCTGAGTTCACGTTGGTGGCCAGCACCATGGGTGAGGTGCCGACCAGCACCAGTGGCACCAAGTCTTTCTTGCTGTCGAAAGGCATGCTGGGGTTGAGGCTGGGGTTCACACCGTGCGTGTCAAACACCACCGCAAAGGTGTAACCGTCCGCAGGGGCTTGCACCACCGCCGCTGTGCCAATGACGCCTGACGCGCCGCCACGGTTTTCCACAATCACGCTCTGGCCCAATGCCAACGACAGCGGCTGCGCGATGATGCGCGCCACTTGGTCCACCGAACCGCCTGGCGGGAACACGGCCACCAACTTGATCGGTTGCTTGGTTGGCCACGCCTGCGCCGCCGCCCACTGGGGCGCGCACAACGCAGCCAAGGTGAGGGCACAGCCCAAAACCGTTTTAAAAGTACGTCGTTGCATGCTCAATTCCTCAGAGTTTTGTCTTAGGCAGAATTGTTCGTGAACGCAGCCCTTCAAACTTTGCGGCTTATACGCAAGGGTAAACACTAGGTTGGAGCCTCCCCATAATTGAGCATGGCCCGTTCTACCCAACTGTTACACCCCGCCCGCACCGCTGCTGCCGTGCGCCCTGCTGCCACCGTGTTGCTGCTGCGCGATGGCCCCAACGGCGTCGAGGTGTTGATGACACGTCGCTCCGCCACGGCCAGCTTTGCCCCCGGCGCCTACGTGTTTCCGGGCGGTGGTATTGATGCCGCAGACCAAGCAGCCCACCCACACGCCCGACGCCGCGCGACACAAAGCGACTTGCATTTGACGCAGGCCATCGCCGCCATTCGCGAAAGTTTTGAAGAGTTGGGCATCTTGTTGGCCCGCCACGCCAACGGCCAAATGGCCAACACGGCAGACATCGCGGCACTGGACCGCCAAGCCCCCGGCGAAAACTTCGCGGCCCAATGCGTGGCGCGCGGCCTGACCTTGGCCGCCGACGAGGTGTTTGTCTTGGCGCACTGGATCACCGACCGTGACCTGCCCCGTCGCTTTGACGTGCCGTTTTTGGTCGCCCGCATGCCTGACGCGCAAACCCCCGTGGCCGACGAACAAGAACAGTTCGAGCCCGTGTGGGTGCGCCCCGCCGATGCGCTGAGCCGTCACGAGGCGGGCGACTTTTTCATCATCTTCCCCACCATCCGCACGCTGGAGCGCCTGCAGCACTACGCCTCGGTCGACAGCGTGCTGGCGGCCTGCGCCAGCGAGCAGCCTTGGTTCACCAGTTGCCCACGCGCTGGCTGGCTAGCTGGCCAAGAGGTGCGCTACATGGAGCACGAGCAGCCATTTGGCGAACTCGCCCTCACCTGCCCCGATGGCCAAATTGCCCACCACCTCGACTGGCAAAGCGACCAACCGGTGCTGCTGTTGAAGAACGTGCAACGCCTCACCGCCCCCAACCCCGGCGTGATGACGGGCCCCGGCACCAACAGTTATTTGGTGGGCGACCCCGACACAGGCTACGCCGCCATCGACCCCGGCCCCGCCGACCCTGAGCACTTGGACCGTTTGTGGCGCGCAGCAGGTGGCCACATTCGCTACATCGTCTGCACCCATTCGCACCCCGACCACTCTCCTGGCGCTGCGCCACTGCAAGCCTTGTGCGCGCAACACGGCCACACGCCGCCCGTGTTGGGCCTGTCGTCGCAGCCCACGGCCCGTGCGAACAGCAGCTTCACGCCCGACCGCGAATTGGCCGATGGTGAGTTGTTGGTCTTGCAAGGCCACGGCACCACCCACACCCTGCGTGTGGTGCACACGCCGGGCCATGCGGCCAATCATTTGTGTTTGGTGCTTGAAGAAGACGGGTTGCTGTTCAGCGGTGACCACGTGCTCAACGGCAGCACCACGGTCATCGATCCGCCGGACGGCAACATGGCCGATTACTTGAACTCACTCGACCAACTGCTCGCCGCCTGCGCGCAAAACCGCATCGAATTCATCCTGCCTGCGCACGGCTATGTGCTGGGCAATCTGTGGGACGAAGCACACGATGCGCGGGCTTGCATCACCCACCTGAAAAACCACCGATTGAAACGTGAAGCCAAAATTTTGGGCGTGATGCAAAAGCATCCGAACGGCAGCATGGACGATTGGGTGCAACAGGCTTATGACGACGTGCCACCACGGTTGTGGCCTGTGGCCATGCGCTCGTTGTTGGCGCATGTCGAGCGTATTCGCAGCTTAGTCTGACGACTTCGTCGCCAAAAACACCCGCGCCACGCTGGGCAGCACCTCATCCCACATGGCTTGACTCATGTGAGTTGGTTTGTTTCTACTGAACGTGAGGGGCCTGTCTTTCGCAGCCTCACGCACGGCAAACACGATGCAATTGGTCGTGCCCGGCGCGTCGATGGCCCAAATATCACCCTCAAATACGGACGAGATGCGGTCCACGTACACATCGAGGTATTTGCCAAACCGATGCAAATTGGCCACGGCCACGCCACCTGATGTCAACACGCGGTGGCAATCTGAATAAAAGGGGGTGGAGCCCAGTTGCTCAGGCATACCGCGAGGATCGAACCCGTCGACAAACACCACGTCAAAGGTCTGCTCGGTCTGCGCCATGAAGTCAGCGGCATCCATCTGCACCACTTGAAAGCGCGCATCGTCATCGGGAATGCAAAAGCTTTGGCGCAGCGCAATGACGTGCGGGTTGATCTCCACCACCGTGATATGCGTGTCGGGCAAATGTTTGTAGCAAAACTTGGCAAGTGAGCCACCGCCCAAGCCCACCATCAAAATGCGTTTGGGCTGAGGTTGAAAGAGAAGCACGCCCATCATCAAGCGCGTGTATTCAAACTGCAGCTCGTCGGGCCGCGCCACGCTCATGCGGCTTTGGATGTCAATGTCTGAAAACACCATCGACTTACTGAGTGCCGTTTCGTGCACCACAGGGATTTCATATGAACTCACACGACTCCCTTAGAAATTTCGCCAATTTTGCGCAAGGCTTGGCGCTCCACATCGGTCCATGTGCCGGCGAAGCTTAACCGCAAGCAATGGTTAAACCTGTCGGTGGCCGTGAACAAAGCGCCTGGACCAAAGCTGATGCCTTGCGCCATGCACTGCTTGAACAGTTCCATAGTGTTGAACGTTTCTGGCAACTCCACCCACAAGGTATAGCCCGATGCGGGGCGACTCACGCGTGTGCCGCTGGGAAAACATTCGCTGATGATGCTGCGCGCCTCTTCGAGCCGCTCACGCAAAAAACCACTCAACCTGCGCATGCGAGCCTCGTAGTTGCTTTGGGTCAGCAACTCGGCCAAAGCGTGCTCCAGCACATCGGTGGTTTGAATGCCGTGCACGCTTTTCAAACGCATCACAGTGTCTTTCCAACGCCCCGCTTCGCACCACCCCATGCGCACACCGGGCGTGAGCGTTTTGGAAAACGAGCCACACACCATCACCCAGCCATCCACGTCATAGGCTTTGGCTGCTTTGCGGCGTTCGTCTGAAGCCAACAAGTCGTTGAACACCACATCTTCAATCAATGGCACTTGATGCTTGGTGAGCATCTGTACCAAGGCATTTTTGTCCGCGTTTTTCATCATCGCACCCAAGGGGTTTGACAGCGTGGGCACGCTCAGCACGGCCCTCACCTGCTGGGTGTCTAGCGCCAACTGCAAAGCTGATAACGACATGCCGTCTTTAGGGTGTGTGGGTATTTCAAGCGCCCGCAAATTCAGCGACTCAATCAAATCGAGAAAACCAAAATGCGTGGGCGATTCCAACGCCACCACATCACCGGGCTTGGTCACCGCACGCAAACACATGCTGACGGCGTTGATGCAACTAGCGGTAATCACCAAGTTTTCTGGCTGTAGCCTGCACCCCAAGTGCAAGGCTCTGCGCGACACCGCTTCTTTCAAAGCAGGCGTGCCCGATGAGTCGGTGTAAGCCACCAAGCTAAAGCGATGCTCGCGTGTGGCCCGATTGACCGCCGCACGCACACGCGCTTCGTCAAAAAAATCAGGGTCTTTCGGGCACGTGCCACCAAAGCTCACGATGGGGCCAGGGAAGTTTTCTAAACCAATTTGCTCAGAACGGTTTTGGCTGTCCACCTGCAAGCTGTATTTGGGCGGACGACTGGTGGCAGGCAAGGCAGGCCCTTTGCTGCGCGAGGCCACGTAGTAGCCAGACTTGGGCCTAGCGGTGATCAGGTTGCGCTCTTCGAGCCAGCGATAAGCCTGAACGGCGGTCGACACAGACACTGTGTTTTGCGCGGCCACCTCGCGCACCGAGGGCAAACGCTTGCCCGACTTGAACACTTGCCCATCAATCAGCTGCGCGATACCCTGCGCAATTTGTGCATACAGCGGCTGAGAAGGGTCATTGAAAGTACTTGGCATGTCAAAACATTGTGCCGTACAGATTTAGGCCAAAGTTGATTTCAACCAGTACAGATTAAACCCTTTTAAAGAAGAACAGTTGGGCTGTGCAGCGAGTTGCCATGGTGCGAATCGCGCCACTGTGTGGATGGGCAAGTCAAGTGAAAACGCAGACAGTTGTTGCCCCAAGGAGCGTTTATGTCGTCACTGCTGCACTACATCTGCCAAGGCCAATGTGAAACCTTGCAAGCCCAATCCAATATGCAACTGCATGTGATCAGCGGTCGTTTGTGGGTGACGATGGCCAATGATGAATCCGACTACTTTGTGGCATCAGGTCAATCGTTGGGTTTGAAAGCTGGCCAAGTCACGCTGCAAGCCGATTCGCCTCAAGCGACCACCTTTGCGGTGGAGGCCCATGAAAAGTGTGAAGCTCGCCGATACGCCGGATTCTGTGCACCGTGGTTGCCCACGGCGTGACCGTCATTAATCTGGGCCGAGGGTTGCCCACTCGGCTCGGTGCTACCTACCCGCCAACTCAGCGGACCGCCTCAACGTTGGCCTACTTGGTATTGCTGCGCGTAGAGATTGCCCGTTTCACCCGAACTAAATCGGCTCGTCTCTGTTGCTCTAATCCTCACCTCACGGTGGAGAGGTGTTACCTCTTACGCTGTCC